>JAEEGK010003097.1_pt1 | contig 41624 bp, 40 predicted proteins | sample 8958771 | NCBI WGS metagenome assembly JAEEGK01 (sample SAMN16246547, study PRJNA631951) | gut metagenome | biome: gut microbiome; feature: rumen; material: SC-attached | host: Bos | place: Iran: Karaj | collected 2018-10
CGAGAAAAAGCGTTTTGCCGGTTTTACGAGCATTTATGAGGAGAGCAGCGATGAAGCCGGAGAAGAAAGCGAGAATGTTCTGCCGCAACTGAATGTGGGAGATCCTGTCACGATACAGAGCATTGACAGCGAGCAGCATTTCACACAGCCACCCGCAAGATATACCGAAGCGTCTCTGGTGCGTATGCTTGATGAGAAAGGCATCGGACGCCCGTCTACTTATGCGCCGACCATTACCACGATCATTGCCCGCGGGTATGTCACACGTGAGAACAAGCGCCTCTTCGCCACCGAGCTCGGACGCATGGTAACAAGTGTTATGACGCAGTACTTTGCTGAGATAGCAGATACTGAGTTCACCGCGCAGATGGAGACACGCCTGGATGAGATCGAAGAAGGCAAGGTTGACTGGAAACAGGTCCTGCGTGAGTTCTATCCCGGGTTTGAGAAAACGCTAAAGCAGGCTGAAAAGACCATCGAAAAGGTTGAAATTCATGATGAACCCAGCAATGAGATCTGCGAGAAGTGCGGATCCAGGATGGTCTACCGCGTCGGACGTTTCGGCAAGTTCCTTGCCTGCCCGGGTTATCCGGAGTGCAAGAATACAAAACCGCTCATCCAGGAGACAGGAGCAAAATGTCCGAAGTGCGGCGGCGACGTAATTCAGCGCAAGTCCAAGAGGGGCTATGTCTTCTATGGCTGCAGCAATTATCCCGAGTGTGATTTCTCAACATGGGATGTGCCCGTAGCCGGTCAGACCTGCCCGCAGTGCGGAAGCAGTCTCTTCAGACACAGGGCAAGTCATGTATGTCTCAAGGAGGGCTGCGGCTATGAGGCTGCGGCACCCAGAAAGAGGAGCCGTAAGGATGACTAAAAGAGCAATTGTCATAGGAGCGGGCTTCGCCGGAGTCGAAGCCTCTCTGCAACTCGCGAAGCGAGGCATAGAGGTTCATCTCTACGAGATGAAACCGGTCCGTTTTTCCCCTGCTCATAAAAACGTCAATTTCGCGGAACTTGTGTGTTCAAATTCTTTCAAGGCGCAGCGCGTGGATTCCGCCGCAGGCCTCATGAAAGAGGAGATGACACGCTTTGATTCCGTATGTGTGCGTTGCGCGAAAAAGTGTTCCGTCCCTGCGGGCGGCTCGCTGTCGGTTGACCGCGAGCAGTTCTCACAGATGGTGACGGACGAGGTTGAGCGCTGCGAAAATATAATCATCCACCGCGAAGAGGTCCTCGACCTGCCGAAGGTCGGCGAGGACGCGGACGCGGTGATAGTCGCTGCGGGCCCGCTTGTGTCGGACGCGCTGACGAAGAAAATCGAGGAGCTTTGCGGAGCATCGCTCCATTTCTTCGACGCGGCCGCTCCCATTGTCGCGGGCGACAGCATCGACATGGATTACGCCTTTGCCGCATCGCGATATGATCACGGCGATGACGACTATATCAACTGTCCGATGAACAAGGAGGAGTACGAGGCCTTCTATGAGGCACTCGTAAATGCCGAGGGCGCGCCTCAGCATGACTTCGATAAGAAGAAGACAGGATATGAGGGCTGTATGCCCATCGAAGTCATGGCGAACCGCGGCATAGACACCATGCGCTTCGGCCCGCTCAAGCCGGTCGGACTGCGCGACCCGCGCACCGGCCATCGCCCCTGGGCCTGCCTTCAGCTCCGCCGCGAGACGAAGGACGGCGAGATGTTCAATCTCGTCGGATTCCAGACAAATCTGAAGTTCGGCGAGCAGAAGCGGGTGTTCTCAATGATACCCGCGCTCCATGACGCTGAGTTTTTACGCTACGGTGTCATGCACAGAAATACCTTTATTAATTCGCCTAAACTCTTAGGCCCCGATTATCAGTTCAAAACGGTTCCCGGTCTTTTCTTTGCGGGACAGATAACCGGAGTTGAAGGATATATGGAATCTGCACAGAGCGGAATTCTTGCCGGCATAAACGCTGCAAACTTCATAAACGGCGAGGCGCCGTTTGTGCTTCCGAATATAACAATGATGGGCGCGCTCGCAAAATATATTTCAGATGAGAGCGTGGAGAACTTCCAGCCCATGGGCGCGAATTTCGGCGTCTTGCCGCCGATAGAGCCGCATATCCGTGACAAGAAAGAGAGATATGCCGCTCTGGCACAGCGCTCACTTGACTTTTTCGACAAGGAGGAAGAAGCATGAAAATCATAGTTGACGCATTCGGCGGAGATAACGCTCCGCTTGAAATACTCAAAGGCGCGGCAGACGCGCATAAGGAATTCGGTTACGACATTCTCCTCACAGGTGACGAGGGCAAAATCAAGGCCTGCGCTCAGGAGAACAATATTGATATTTCTTCGATGGAGATATATCACACTGAAGATATTATCGGCATGCATGACAGCCCGCGTTCGATAGCGAGCACGCATAAGAATTCCTCAATGGCCGTAGGCCTTCAGCTGCTCGCGGAGGGCAAGGGCGACGGTTTTGTAACCGCCGGTTCGACAGGCGCCTATGTCGTCGGCGCACACAGATTCGTCAAGGAGATTCCGGGCATCAAACATGCCGGAACCGGCGCTGTTATGCCGAATGACGAGGGTGTGTTCCTTATGATGGACTGCGGTGCAAACCTCACATGCACACCGGAGGTTTTAAACCAGTTCGCCATAATGGGCAGCACATATATGGAGAAGGTAATGGGTGTCAGGAACCCCCGCGTCGCTCTCGCCAATATCGGCGTTGAGGAGACCAAGGGTACCGAGACGCTTGTCGAGGCATACAAGCTCATGAGTCAGCAGGATTACAACTTTGTCGGTAATATTGAAATCTGCGACATCCCGAAGGGCGGCGCAGATGTAGTTGTCTGCGAAGGTTTCACGGGCAATGTTATTTTAAAGATGTATGAAGGCGTTGCCGGAGTGCTCCTTAGAAATATCAAGGATATTTTCAAGGCCAGCGCAAAGACAAAACTCGGCTATCTTCTCATATCTTCAAACATGAAGGATTTCAAGAATAAGATGGACTACAAGAAACACGGCGGAGCACCCCTGATGGGTATTTCGAAGCCTGTCGCAAAGGCCCACGGCTCATCTGATGCCAGAGCTTTCAAATATGCGATAAAGCAGGTTGCGGACTACGCCGACAGCGGTGCAATTGATATAATTGCGAAGGCGGTAAGCAAGGAATGAATCTCCACGAGTTTGAAAAGAAAATAGGTTACGAGTACAAGGATATAAGTATTCTTGAGACGGCACTTACCCATTCCTCCTATGCAAATGAGAAGGGAAACGGGCACAAGTACAATGAGCGTCTCGAGTTTCTCGGAGACTCTGTTTTGGGCTTTGTGACCGCAGACTATTTCTTCAACAATATGAAGGATCTGCCGGAGGGACAGCTGACCAAGCTGCGCGCGGCAGCCGTCTGCGAGGGCGCGTGCTGCGACTATGCGAAACAGATAGACCTCGGAGACTATCTTTTCCTCGGCAAGGGTGAGCAGAAGACAGGCGGCCGCGAGCGCGCCTCGATTCTGGCTGACGCCTTTGAGGCGGTTATCGCCTCAATCTATCTCGACGGCGGCACGGAGGAAGCGAGAAAATTCATTCTGCGATTCATCGTTCCCGCAGTCGAGAAGCACAGACTTTCATTCAAGGATTACAAGACTGTCCTGCAGGAGGTAATCCAGAAGAATCCCGAAGAGAAACTCACCTACGTGCTTGTGGGTGAGAGCGGACCTGACCACGATAAGCGTTTTGAGGTTGAGGTGCACTTAAACTCAAACGTCATAGGAAGAGGTACGGGAGGAACAAAGAAGCACGCCGAACAGGAAGCGGCGAGAGAAGCATTGGAGCTTATGGGTCTATGAGTCACAGGAATATCGCACTCTTTGTGGCGCATGTGGGATGCCCGCATCAGTGCAGTTTTTGTAATCAGCATATAATAACGGGAAAAGAAGAGACCGCCACGGCAGCTGACGTCGACAGGGCAGTGAAGACTGCGCTTGACTCCGGCTGCCGTGACGGCCAGCTTGCTTTTTTCGGCGGAAGTTTCACCGCCATAGACAGGCCTTATATGATGAGCCTGCTTGAGGCGGCAAAGCCGCATATCGACGCGGGCGAAATCACCGGCATCCGCGTGTCCACGAGGCCTGACGCCATAGATGAGGAAGTGCTCGAAATACTGAAAGAGTACGGCGTCGAGGCCATCGAACTCGGCGCTCAGAGTATGAGCGACGAGGTCCTGCGGAGAAACCGCAGGGGACACACGGCAGATGACGTCCGCCGCGCGTCAGAACTCATAAAATCCCGGGGGTTTGAACTCGGTCTTCAGATGATGACCGGTCTTTTGGGTGATACGGACGAGGGCGCCGTTTTCACCGCGCGGGAGCTCATAAAACTGCAGCCTGCGACGGTCAGAATATATCCGACCGTAGTCCTGGAACATACCGAACTCGCGCATCTTTATGAAAAAGGCGAGTACAGACCGCAGTCGCTGGACGAGGCCGTGAACCTCTGCGCGCGTCTGCTTCTGATGTTTGAGGAGGCGGGAATCAGTGTCATCCGTCTGGGTCTTCATTCCGGCGGAAATGTCGAGGACGGCTACATCGCCGGGGCCTATCATCCCGCGATGAGAGAACTTGTTGAGGGCAAGATTTACTTCGATAAGGCGCTCTCTCTTCTCAGGGAATATGAGGGTGGGCCCTCACACAGCTATAAAATATTCGTAAATCCCAAAGAAATTTCAAAAATGACGGGACAGAAGCGACAAAATATAGTACAATTAAAAGATAATAATTACATCTGTAATGTATTTTCCGACAGTACTTTGAAAAAGTACGAAATAAGGACAGAGGAAGATTGAGTAAATGATACTGAAAGCACTTGAAATGCAGGGCTTCAAGTCCTTCCCCGACAAGACCGTTTTAGGTTTTGACAAGGGAATGACCGCTGTTGTCGGACCCAACGGTTCGGGTAAGAGTAATATCTCCGATGCCGTGCGCTGGGTTTTGGGCGAACAGTCGACCAAGAATCTCCGCGGATCAAAAATGGAAGATGTCATCTTCGGCGGAACGAGCATCCGAAAGGCGCTCGGCTACGCCGAGGTTACACTGCGTCTTGATAACAAGGACAGGAGCCTCAACAACGACAATGATGAGGTCTCTATTACAAGGCGCTATTTCCGCTCCGGTGAGAGTGAATACAGAATCAATGACCAGACCGTACGTCTCAAGGATGTAAACGAGCTCTTCATGGACACCGGTCTCGGTCGCGGCGGCTACTCCATAGTTTCCCAGGGTAAGGTCGCGGATATGGTATCCGCGAAGTCCAAGGAACGCCGCGACATTCTCGAGGAGGCGGCCGGAATATCGCACTTCCGCTACAGAAGGACGGACGCGCTGCGCCGTCTTGAGCAGACGGAAGAGAACCTCGTCCGCCTGCGCGACATACTCACCGAACTCGAGAGCCGTGTAGGTCCCCTTAAAGTTCAGAGCGAGAAGGCCGAGAAGTTCCTTGTCCTCGCAGAGGAGAAGAAGAAACTCGAGATCAGCCTCTGGCTTTATACGATTGACACTCTCAAGGAGCGTCTTCGTGACCAGGAGCATAAAATTGAGATTTCGGATTCCCAGTATAAGGCCATCGTTGAGGAACTTGAGGGAATTGATGCCCGGACCGAGGAGTGCTACAGGCGCTCACAGGAGATTGTCGTCGAGATAGAGACCATCCGTGAGAACATGGCTTCCTCGGATGAGAAAATCGGCGAGATAAACGCGAAGATTGCCGTTAATGAAAACAGCATTGAGCACAACAATCAGTCGATTGAACGTATAAAGAAAGAGATGGAGGAGGCCACCGGCGAGCGCACCGAGACCGAAGCCAAGATAAAAGAGGCCGAAGAAAGAATCGCGGCACTCGAGGCTGAGGTAAACGAAAAGCGCGAAGCCATGGCGGCCCTGACCGTCGATGTCGAAGGTCTGACACAGGCCGACAGCGAGAACTCGGATAAGACTCTGGAACTTTCAGAGCAACTTACCGCCATCTCGGAAAAAATAGCGGACGCGCGTGTTCGCAAGGCCGAGGCTCTCTCAAGTAAAGAAGAGATTCTCACCAGACATGAGAATGTCGACGAGAGCCGTGCGGAGCGTCAGGCCGTAATTGAAAGATTCGAGGAGGAGCAGAAGTCCGCAAAGGCTGAACTTGACTCCTGTCTTGAAACCATAACGAGCGTCTCGAACTCAATTGAGGGATACAGACTCCGTGCCGAAAAGCGCGAAGAGAAGTATGAGGCCCAGAAGGCCGAAGTGGAGAAAGCCCGTATCGAACTGCAGTCCAAAGAGGAACGTATCCTCATGCTCGAGGAACTCGAGAAGAACATGGACGGTTACCAGGGCAGCGTAAAGGCCGTCGTCAAGGAGGCCAAGCGCGGAGCACTCCGCGGTATTCACGGACCGCTTTCAAAACTCATAAAGGTAAAGGACGAGTATACGGTCGCAATTGAGACCGCGCTCGGAAACAATCTTCAGAATATCGTCGTGGACAGTGACGCCGATGCCAAGAAGGCCGTTCGTTTCCTCAAGGAGACAAACGGCGGACGCGCTACATTCCTTCCGATTTCGGCCATAAAGCATAAGCCGCTTGACGAGAAGGGCCTTGACGACTGCTTCGGATTCGTCGACATCGCCAGCAACCTCGTCAGCGCCGATAAGAAGTACGACGAAATAATAAAGAATCAGCTCTGCCGCACGGTTGTTGTCGAGGATCTCGACTCCGCCGTAACGATGGGCAAAAAGTACAACCACCGCTTCAAGATAGTTACTCTTGACGGCCAGGTCATAAATGCCGGCGGTTCAATCACCGGCGGTTCCAAGATAAAGCAGGCAGGCATGCTTGCCCGCTCCGGCAATATCGATGAGCTGAAGAGTTCACTTGAGAGCGACAGAAAGAAACTCGATGAACTGGAGGCTTCTTTCAAGGCGACATCCGAGGAACTCGCGAAGGCAAAGGCAGACCTTGAGGCCTCAGAGGCCGACCTCATCACTGCAAATGAGGAGAAGGTCCGTGCCGAGAGCGCACTGAAACTTGTCGAGGGACAGCTTCAGGGCGTACTCGATGCCGTACGCGAACTCGATGAGGAACAGGCGAACGATCAGCTCCGTATAAAGGAACTTGAAAAACTTGTCGCCGCATCCGAGAAGGAAGAGGCTGACCTCACGGAAAAGGCCAAGGAGACCGAGGATAAGATTGCCGACCTTACGGGCAGCAGGGAGGACCTGCGCTTAAAGCGTGAGGAGATGGCGGAGAAATCCCGCGAACTCGAGGTCCGTGAGGTTGCGCTCTCGAAGGATATCCAGGCGAACAGGGACATCATTGAGAGTCTCCGCGCCGCGACGGAATCCTCCGTCAGCAAGGAGGACACCCTCGGTGCCGAGATAAAGGCACTTGAGGAACTCAATGCCGCCACCGAAAAAGAGAACGAAGAACTCCGCGCGGAGGTGCAGGCCGTAAAGGACGGCAGCATAGCCTCCGAGCAGAAAATTGAGGAGCTCACTGCCGAGCGCCAGAAGGCCGAGGCGGACTCCACTGGACTTCGCCAGCTCGAGCGCGAGAAAGGTCTCGAGCGTGAGCGTCTTTCAAACGACCTTGCCCGCCTCTCCGAGCAGAAAGCGAACATGCTTCGCGAGTATGAGGAGACGGAGAACAAGCTCTATGAGGAGTATCAGCTGACAAGGCGCGAGGCCTCGGAGATATCCGATCCGGCAGAGAATCCTAAGGAGACACGCGCTGACCTCAGCGAGGTTAAAAACAAGATAAAAGCTCTCGGTTCCGTAAATGTCGGAGCCATAGAGGAGTACAAGGAAGTCTCGGAGCGCTATGAGTTCATGAGCACGCAGCTTTCGGATGTTGAGGTATCAAAGGCCGAGCTCATAAAACTCATCGATGAGCTCACGTCCAATATGGCCATTCAGTTCCGTGAGCAGTTTGCCAAGATCAACAAGGCATTCGGCGAGACATTCTCGGAACTCTTCGACGGCGGTAAGGCGGAACTTCTGCTTGAGGACGAACTCGACATACTTGAGTCGCCCATAGAGATCAAGGTTCAGCCGCCGGGCAAGAACGTACAGAATATCGACCTCCTCTCAGGTGGTGAGAAGGGACTTTCGGCGATAGCGCTGCTCTTTGCAATTCTGAAAGTCACACCGGCACCGTTTTGTATCTTCGACGAGGTTGAGGCTGCGCTCGACGATATCAACGTCGTCCGCTATGCCCAGTATGTCCGCCGCATGACGAGAAACACGCAGTTTATCCTCATCACGCATCGCCGCGGCACAATGGAGGAATCCGATATCCTCTACGGTGTTACGATGCAGGAGGAAGGCGTCTCGAAGCTGCTTGAACTCAAGACAGCCGAGATGGCGAAGAAACTCGGACTGAACTAAAGGAGCAGAGATGGGAATTTTCAACAGAAAGATAAACAAGGGCATGAAGAAGACCCGCGATCAGTTCTCGGGCAACATAAACAATGTCCTTGATGCTTTTGATGAGATAGGCGACGAGCTCTATGACGAGCTTGTAGAAGTGCTTATCATGGGCGATGTAGGTGTCTCTACAGCCACGTACATTGTTGATGAGGTCAAGGACCGCGTGGGCAAAAAGGGTGTGGAACACCCGCAGGAGGTCCGCGAGGTTATAAAGGAAGTCGTCGCCGAGATGCTCGGCGAGGACCAGACAATTGACTTTGTCACAACGCCGGCCGTCATTCTGGTTGTCGGTGTAAACGGCGTCGGCAAGACCACCACCATCGGTAAGATGGCCCATTACTTTAACACTCAGGGCAAGAAGGTCATCCTCGGTGCAGCGGATACTTTCCGTGCCGCCGCCATTGACCAGCTTGAAATCTGGGCTGAGCGCGCAGGCGTGGAGATTGTCAAACACAAGGAGGGCGCGGACCCCGCGGCCGTAGTGTTTGACACCATAAATGCCGGCGTCGCCAGGAACTCCGACATCATAATAATCGACACGGCCGGCCGTCTTCACAACAAGAAACACCTTATGGACGAGCTCAATAAGATTTTCCGTGTCATAGACCGTGAACTTCCGTACTCGGACCGTGAAATATTCCTCGTGCTTGATGCAACTACGGGACAGAATGCCGTAAGCCAGGCCAAGGAGTTCATGGGCGTAACCGAAGTTTCCGGTATCATTCTGACAAAACTTGACGGCACCGCGAGAGGCGGCGTCGTACTCTCAATAAAGAACGACCTTAAAATTCCGGTCAAGTTTATCGGCGTAGGCGAAGGCCTTGATGACCTTCAGCCATTCTCTGCCGAGACATTCGCCGCGTCGCTCTTCGACGTCGCGCCGCCTGAGGACGCCTCAAACTATGAGCCGATTATCACGGTCAATGAGGAACGTCTCGCGCGCGACAAGGCAGAGGCGGCTGCGCGCGAGGTTGAGCGTCAGGCTGCCCTTGCCGCTGAGGCGGAGCGCCTTTCGAAGGAGAACCTCGAGGCCACCGTTGAGGACGCGCTCGACGAGGATGTTGAGGTCCGCGGCGATACAGCCGACGATATAGGTGACTTCATTGAGGACCTCTACGAGGAGATTCTCGAGAAGTTCGATGAGACTGACGAGCCTGAGTCCGAGGAGAGTCCTGTCGAGGAGGCTGTCGAAGAGACAGTCAAAGAGATAGTCGAGGAAGCCGAAGCAGAGGCCGAGACTGAAAAAGAGGCTGAAAAAGAGGAACTGGAAGAAGTTCAGGAAATCGCCGCAGTGCTCGAAGGCATGACCGAGGAGAAGGAAGAACCTGCAGAAGAACCCGCAGAGGAACCTGCAGAGGAGTCCACAGAGGAACCTGCAGAAGAGCCTGCTGAGGAAGAGCCGAAGAAAGAGGAAAAGCCCAAGAAGGAGAAAAAGAGCTTCTGGGGCGGACTCTTCGGTGGTTCGGGAGAGTATATAGGATGATTTTTTTAGCAGCTACTTCCAACAAAGACAAGATAATCGAATTCCACAGAATACTCGGTCATCTGGGTATTGAGTTCAAGACAGCCGAAGAACTCGGCATAGAGCTTCCCGAAGTCGAGGAGAACGGAACCACTTTTGCTGAGAACGCTCTCTTAAAGGCGCGGAGCGGGGCCGAGGTGTCGGGATACCCGACACTCGCAGATGACTCCGGCATCTGCGTCGATGCCCTGGGCGGAGCCCCCGGCATCTACTCGGCCAGATACAGCGGACCCGAAGGCGACTCCCGCGGCGACAAGAACGCCGCGAACAACGCGAAGCTCCTTCGTGAGCTGGGCGACCTTCCCCTTGAAAAACGCACGGCGCACTACACCTGCGCCATAGCCTGCGTTTTTCCGGACGGCCGCGAACTCGTGACCGAAGGTTATTGCTTCGGCCATATCGGCTTTGAGGAGCGCGGCACAAACGGCTTCGGTTATGACCCGCTCGTACTTATAAACACCGAAGCCAAAGCGACAGAGGGCGCCGCGCCCGGAGAACTCACTTTCGGAGAGATACCCTCAGATGTCAAAGACACAATGAGTCACAGAAGCAGGGCACTTGAAAAGATGTGCGAACTGCTGAGGAGTGAACTTTAAGGAGCATATATGGACAGTAAGGAAAGAGCAAAGTTCAGAGCACAGGCACACAGCCTCACACCGGCCTTCCAGGTAGGCAAGTACGGTGTGACTGAGGCTGTCGTGAAGCAGACCGAAGAGGTGCTTGACGCAAAGGAACTCATAAAGGTCAAGGTCCTGCTTGAGTCCTGCCCGGAGACACCGCGTGAGGTCGCGGACAGGCTCGCCGAAAAGACAGGTGCTGATGTCATCAGCGTCATCGGCGGCGTTGTCACGCTCTACAGATACAGCTATCCGCTTCATGAGAAGGCCATGAAGAAGGCCGCGAACATAAAGCGGGCAAAAGAGGCTGCCGCAGGCAATAACTACAGAGGCCGCCTCGACAAGGAGAAGAAATGGAAAAAATAGGCATCTTCGGCGGAACCTTCAACCCTCCGCATGTCGGACATCTGAATATTGCAAGAACGTTCGCGGCGGAATACGAGCTCGACCGAGTGCTTATTATCCCGACCTATGTGCCGCCGCATAAGGCGAGCCCGGGTCTTGCCCCCGCCGCTGCGCGGGTTGAGATGTGCAGACGCACATTCACCGATCCTGTCTTTGAGGTCTCGACCATTGAAATTGACAGGAAGGGAAAGAGTTACACTTACGACACTCTGCGCCAGCTTAAAGGAATGTACAGATGCGCAAAGTTTTATTTCCTCTGCGGGGACGATATGCTGATGAGTCTCCACAGGTGGTACAGACCGGAGGGCATTTTAAAGTACTGCACGGTAGTAGCTTCCGTACGTTCGGACAAACTTGATCTGTCGGATCTTGAAGCGTACGCAAAGGAGAACTTCCCCGCAAAGTACAGATGCGGCAGAATAAGATTCATGCCGATAGAGCCTCTGGAACTCTCATCTACCGAGATAAGGACAAAGATTAAAAACGGCGAGTCCGTTGAAGGACTTGTCACAAAAGATACATTTGACTTTATTACATCGGAGGATCTCTATCTATGATGGAACGCAAAGATGAATTCATTGCGGTAATGAAGGAAAAGCTGCAGGAGAGAAGGTTTTTGCACTCTCTCAATGTAGCCGATGCCGCCGTAAAACTGGCGGAGAGATACGGGGAGGATACGGAGCGGGCATATATCTGCGGTCTTCTCCACGATATTGAGAAAAACTCCCCGGATGAGGAGCAGAAGGAATATATGCTCCGCTTCCCGGACATTCCCGAGGTCGTCATAAAGACGCCGAAGCTCTGGCACGCACCTGCCGGCGCGGCTTTTATACGGGACGAGCTCGGCATAGAGGATGAGGAGATGGTCTCCGCCATCCGTTATCACACAACCGCGAAGGCTGACATGACGATGCTTGAGAAGATTATCTACATCGCCGATTTCATCTCTGACGAGAGGGATTACCCCGGAGTCGATGAGGTCCGCGAAGCCGCCTTCCGCGACATAGATGAAGCTGTGCTTATAGGCACGCGCTTCACGCTCCAGGACCTGCTTCGCCAGGACAGAGTGATAAACCAGGATACGATAGACGCATATAATGAAGTGTGTAAAAAAAGAGAGGAACAGAAATGACAGCACAGGAAAAAGTAAAGATAATCACTGACGCGCTCGACAGCAAAAAGGCTGTGGATATAAAAGTACTTAAGATAGATGACCTGACCGTTCTGACCGAATATTTTGTCATCGCAAACGGAACATCGACGACTCAGGTACGCGCTCTGGCCGATGAGGTCGACTTCAAGACTGAGGAGGCCGGCGAGAAGGGCCGACTCGAGGGTAAGGCCTCGGACTGGCAGCTTCTGGACTTCGGCGATGTAATCGTACACATCTTTACCGAGGAGGCCCGTGAGCATTACAATATTGAAAAACTCTGGGCCGATGCAGAAGAAGTAACCCTTTAAGGAGAAGATAAACATGAAAAACTATGATTTCAGAGCCACTGAGGCAAAGTGGCAGAAACGTTGGGAGGATGAGGGCGTCTTCCATGCTGAAGACGGCTCGTCAAAGCCTAAGTTTTACGGACTTGTCGAGTTCCCGTATCCGTCGGGTGCCGGCATGCACGTAGGCCATATCAAGGCTTATTCAGGTCTTGAGGTAATCTCGAGAAAACGCCGCATGCAGGGCTACAACGTCCTTTTCCCGATAGGCTTTGACGCATTCGGTCTCCCGACTGAAAACTATGCGATAAAGACGGGTATGCACCCGAGAAAAGTCACCGATATGAATATCGCGCACTTCTCGGATCAGCTGCGCTCAGTCGGTTTCTCATTCGACTGGACCCGTGTAATAGATACGACTGATGAGGACTACTACAAGTGGACACAGTGGATTTTCCTCAAGATGTTTGAAAACGGACTTGTCTTCCGCGACAAGGCCCTTGTAAACTATTGCCCTCACTGCAAGGTTGTCCTTTCAAATGAGGACTCACAGGGCGGTCACTGTGATATCTGTCACTCAGAGGTTGTTCAGAAGGCGAAGGACGTATGGTATCTCCGCATAACTCAGTATGCCGACAAACTCCTTGAAGGACTGGAGACTGTCGACTATCTTCCGAATATCAAACTTCAGCAGGTCAACTGGATAGGCAAGTCCACCGGCGCGTTCGTAAACTTCAAGGTAAAGGGATCGGATGACGAGGAACTGCGTATCTACACGACCCGTCCGGATACACTCTACGGCGTAACCTTCATGGTAATGGCGCCGGAGCATCCGATGATAGACAAGTACGCTGACAGAATCTCCAATATGGATGCCATTGAGGCCTACAGGAAGGAGTGTGCGAAGAAGACTGAGTTTGAGCGCACACAGCTCGTAAAAGAGAAGACCGGTGTCAGGATAGAAGGTCTGTCCGGCATAAATCCCGTTGACGGCAAGGAAATTCCCATCTATGTCGCGGACTATGTAATGATGGGCTACGGCACGGGCGCCATCATGGCGGTTCCGGCCCACGACCAGCGTGACTATGACTTTGCAAAGGAATTCGGCATTGACATAATTGAAGTAATCAAGGGCGGAGACATCTCGAAGGAGGCCTATACGGGCGACGGCGAGATGGTAAACTCCGGAGTCTTAAACGGCATAAACAACAAGAAGGATTCTATCGCAAAAATGATAGAGTACCTCGAGGAAAAGGGCTGCGGCGAAGCAGGTGTTCAGTACAAGATGAAGGACTGGGCCTTCAACCGTCAGCGTTACTGGGGCGAACCCATTCCGATTGTTCACTGTCCGACCTGCGGCATGGTGGCAGTACCTTACGAGGAACTGCCTCTCAGACTGCCCGTAGTCGAGCAGTTTGAGCCGGGCTCCGACGGTGAGAGTCCGCTCGCCAAGATAGAATCATTCGTAAAATGCAAGTGCCCGAAATGCGGCGGCGATGCCCGTCGTGAGACCGACACCATGCCGCAGTGGGCGGGTTCTTCCTGGTACTATCTGCGCTATATGGATCCGCATAACGACGAGGCTCTTGCGGCACGTGACAAACTCGAATACTGGGGCCAGGTTGACTGGTACAACGGCGGTATGGAGCACGTCACCCGCCATATGATCTACTCCAGATTCTGGCACAGATTCCTCTATGACATAGGTGTCGTACCGACAAAGGAGCCGTACGCCAAGCGTACAGCCCAGGGCCTTATCCTCGGCCCGGACGGCGACAAGATGTCAAAGTCAAAGGGCAATGTAATTGACCCGATGGATGTCGTAAATGAGTACGGTGCAGACGTTCTTCGTACCTACGTACTCTTCATGGGTGACTATGAGAAAGCCGCACCCTGGTCCGAGTCCTCGGTCAAGGGCTGCAAGCGCTTCCTTGACCGCACCTGGGGACTTCAGGAAATCCTGGTTCCGGGCGATGAATATTCACCTGAACTTGAGGTCGCGATCAACAAGACCATCAAGAAGGTTACGGAAGATATTGAGGGTATGAAGTTCAACACGGCTATCGCCGCGCTGATGACTCTCATCAATGACATATATGACAACGGCAAGCTTAACAATGCCGAACTGAAGGCGTTTGTAACGCTTCTTTATCCCTTCGCTCCTCATATTACCGAGGAGATCTGGGAAGCTCAGGGCTTTTCCGGTATGCTGGCAAACGGCAATTGGGTAGACTTTGACGCGGACAAGTGCGTTGACGCGACAATAGAGATTGTCGCACAGGTAAACGGTAAAATCCGCGCAAAGCTGAACATAGCTGCCGATGCCGCATCCGATGAGGTCCTTGCCCTCGCGAAGGCCGATGAGAAAATCGCGGCCGAGATTTCGGGCAAAACAATAGTTAAGGAACTCTATGTTCCTGGCCGTCTCGTAAACATCGTCGTAAAGTAAAAGCGAGGTTTTCAGATGAAAGAACTCACCTTGGGCTGGAATAACTTTGTAGAGGGAATAAACACCGCAATTACGGTGATTATTGAGAATCTTCCCCAGATCCTGCTGGGCATTCTCGTATTCCTTCTCTTCGTTCTTTTCAGACATCTGCTTTCGAAAAACATAGCGAAAATCTTCGCAAAAGTCTTTAAGCGTCATCCCGTAATCGGAGGCGGAATACGCACCTCCGTTCAGGAGCCGCTTAAGACATTTTTCCTGATTTTCGGTCTTTACCTGGGCTTTGCCATAATGAACCCGCCTGACAAAGTCATGGCGTGGCTCACCATGGCATTCCGTATATGTATCATCGTTCTCATAACCTGGGCGCTTTCGAATTTTACTCCGTTTATAACTTCTCAGCTTATAAAAATGGAGGAGACAAACAGGCGCACAAATGCCGTGGCTGTGCGATTTGTGGCCAACATGCTCAAGGTAATAATCATCTCGATTTCGGTCGTTGTGATTATAGGCGAGCTCGGCTATAACATAGGAGGTCTCATCACCGGTATCGGTCTCGGAGGTCTCACGTTCTCACTTGCCGCGCAGAATACCGCAGCAAATCTCTTTGCCGGATTCTCGATTGTCTCGGACAAGCCTTTTGATGTAGGCGACTACATCATCACGCCGTCCGGAGAGGGTAAGGTTGAGGATATAACCATGAGAAGCACCCGCATCAGAACCCTTGCGGACACTGTGGTGGTGCTCCCGAATTCGAAACTCGTGGATGAGCCGATAACCAACTGCTCAAGGCTCAACCGCCGCTTCGTCGATGAGACGATCGGTCTTACCTTTGACACCGATGCGGGCAAGCTCAGAAACTGTATTGAAGACATAAAGACCATGCTCGAGAGCCATGAAGAGGTCTCGAAGGACCGCATAGTTGTGGCTTTTGCGGGATTCTCGGACAGCAGTCAGGATATCCGTATCATCTACTCCGTTGATACGACATCGCTTGATCATTCTCTCGTCGTGCGCGAAGATATCAACTTCAAAATCAAGGAAATTGTAGAGCGAAACGGTGCCTCTTTTGCGTTCCCGAGTGTCACTGTTTACAATGCTTGACTTTAATATTTACTTGTTATATAATTCAGTAGTCTATTTGACAAGTATTTTGTTATTTACCTTTCATTTCGGAGGGAGGGACATAGATGAGCGAGATAAAAGTAAAAGAGGGCGAGTCTCTTGACAACGCTCTTCGCCGCTTTAAGCGTCAGACTTCTCGTGACGGCGTCATTCAGGAAGTTCGTAAAAGAGAACATTATGAAAAGCCTTCCGTAAAGAGAAAGAAGAAATCAGAAGCTGCTCGTAAGCGCAAGTATAAGTAATCAAAAAAACGGCTCACGGTTTTCCGTGAGCCGTCTTTTTTTATTTTAAAGTTTTCCGTTGGCCTCGTAGGCAGCGACAACTGCATTTATGAATGCGCTGCGGATGTTGCCTGCCTCAAGTTCGCGGACTCCGCAGATTGTAGTGCCGCCGGGTGAGCAGACCTCATCTTTTAAGACACCGGGCTGTTTTTCCTGCTCAAGCAGAAGCTTCGCCGTTCCGATTGTCATGGCTTCGGCGAGCTTCAGGGCATCTTTTCTCGGGATACCGCAGGAGACGGCGCCGTCCGCCATGGCGTCTATGACCAGGGCTATGAATGCGGGGCCGCAGCCCGTTACTGCGCTGCCGGCGTCAATCAGCTTTTCCGCCATGGGATAAAGGTTTCCGGCACCCTCCATCGCCTTTAAAAACAGGTTCAGGGAGTTCTCTTTCACGTTCTCTTCCGCGTGGTAGAGCACCGCTCCGGCACCTACTGATACCGGGAGGTTGGGCATGATGCGGATTACGGGAAGATCCTTGTTTTTGCACATGTCTTTTATGCGGTCTATGCTTGTGCCTGCAGCCATGCTGACTACGGCAAACTCATCGTTTCTCGCGTTTAAAACGGGGGCAATCTCAGAGAGAAGGGCAGGCAGGGTCTGCGGTTTTACTCCGAGAAAGATAAGGTCGGATTTTTCCGCAATTGTTTTGCTGTCTGATGCGACCGCTCCCGTTTCACGGCTGAGCTGAGCCATGCGGGATGCTGATGCGTCAGCCATGGAAACGGGCTCACCGCTTTTCGCGACAGCGGTTAAAAGAGCTCCGCCCATATTTCCGGTTCCGATAAATCCGATCATGTTATCTCACCTGTCCCTTTCCGGTAATAACATACTTGTAACTCGTCATTTCCTCAAGGCCCATGGGACCTCTCGCGTGAAGTTTCTGTGTGGAGATGCCTATCTCGGCACCCATTCCGAATTCTCCGCCGTCCGTAAAGCGGGTGGATGCGTTTACATATACCGCAGCGGCATCAACTGCCTGAAGGAAGCGGTCGGCAGTCTCCGCGTTTTCGGTGACGATGGCCTCCGAATGGCCGGTGCCGTGCTTTGAAATGAAGTCACAGGCTTCCTCGGGACCGGATACCGTCTTTACCGCAAGGATAAAGTCGCCGTATTCCGTGTCCCAGTCCTCGTCTGTGGCGGGCACGGCACGGTCGCCGAGCACGGCGAGGGCTTTTTCGTCGGCGCGGAGTTTTACATTTTTCTGATCAAGAAGAGGCAGGGCCTTTTCAAAGAAGTCCTTAAGCACCGCTTCGTGCACAAGCACACATTCGGCTGCGTTGCAGACTGAAGGGCGTGAACACTTAGCGTTATAGAGTATTTCTGCGCCCATTGAAAGGTCTGCGTCTTTATCGATATATACGTGGCATACGCCCTCACCGGTGCGTATTACCGGTACTTTTGAGTTTGCCGCAACGGCGCGGATAAGTGAGGCGCCGCCGCGCGGAATAAGCACATCAACATATTCCGTCATGGCCATGAGTTCGGATGCGGATTCCCTTGAAGTGTCCTGTACAAGGGAGACAGCGTCTTCCGGCAGTCCGACGGATGATATGGCCTCCCTCATAATTTCAACCACACATCTGTTGGAGTTTATGGCCTCTTTTCCTCCGCGCAGAATACATGCGCTTCCGGCCTTGAGGCAGAGAGCAGCTGCATCGACCGTGACATTGGGACGTGCTTCGTAGATGATGCCTATGACTCCGAGCGGAACGCGCACGCGCTTTATCTGAAGGCCGTTCGGACGGACTTCGGTGCGGAGCACATCGCCTATGGGATCCGGGAGGGCGGCGACATGTCTGACGCCGTCCGCAACGTCGGAAATACGTTCCGGAGTGAGTCTGAGGCGGTCGAGCATGGAGGTGCTCATGCCGGATTCCTCTGCGGCCTTTATGTCCGCGGCATTCGCGGCGAGCCACTCGTTCGCTCTTTTTTCTATACTTTCTGCGACAGCGTGCAGGGCTTTGTTCTTAAGATCCGTTCCGGCAAGAGCCGTCAGTGCGGATGCTTTTTTTGCTGCCGCGCCCTGTTGCATCAATGCGGTCATTTTCAGCTCTCCTTTATGCAGAATCTCGTTCCTGTCTCCTTGCCTTCAAGGATGTCGTAAATAACCTCTACGCGGTTTCCGTTTGCTATAACCATTTCGCAGTTGGCCTTTGTTGAAATTTCGGCTGCGTTGAGCTTTGTCGCCATTCCTCCGGTTCCGCGCCAGGAACCGGCTCCTCCCGCTGCCTTTCGCAGGTCGTCGGTCAGGACTTCCACGCGGTGTACGAGTTTTGCTTCCGGATTCTGTCTCGGGTCGTCATCATAAAGACCGTCGATATCCGTGAGAAGGATGAGAAGATCAGCTTCAATAAGCACTGCCACTACGGCGGAAAGGGTGTCGTTATCACCGAGCACTTTTTCATAGCCTGTCTCAATCTCGTCAGACGCGACGGAGTCATTTTCGTTGACAATGGGGACAACGCCCATGGAAAGCAGGGTTGAAACGGTTGATTTCAGGTGCTCAGTACGGCGGGGGTCGCTGACATCACCTTCGGTCAGAAGGATCTGGCCGGTCGTGCAGTTGTATTCCGAGAAAAGTTTGTCGTAGATATGCATGATTTCGCACTGTCCGACGGCTGCTGCCGCCTGTTTCATGCGGAGCTCATCGGGACGGCTGCTCAGACCGAGTTTATCCACGCCGGCGGCTATCGCGCCGGAGGACACCAGGACGATCTCGTAACCCGCTCCGCGCAGATCGGCAAGGACTCGCGCAAGGCGGTCCATACGGCGCAGATTGAGCTTGCCCGTCTCATGTGTAAGTGTTGATGTTCCGACTTTAATGACTATTCTTTTTGTTTCCATGCGGTGTCAGACCTTCCCGTTTTTTCGATGTTTATAATGATACCACTTTTTCCCGTCTTGTGCTACAATAATATATGATTTCAAGTTTTATATAGAAAGTACCTGGTATTTAAGTATGAAAAATCCTGCAGTGAAATGGTTCCGGCCGACCCGAAAGGTGGGTTCCGTGACGGAAATAACCGCGGAGAGCCTGCGTGAAATGGGTGTCAGCGCAATTGCTCTCGACGCGGACAACACCACCTCATATGACCGCACAACCACGCCTCTTCCCGGGGCGATTGAGTGGATAAATGCCATGAAGGCCGCCGGATTCAAAATGGTCCTGCTTTCAAACGGACCGGGCAAAAGGGCGGGTACGCTTGCCGAGGTCTACGGCATACCCGTACTTGCGATGAGCTTAAAGCCGTCGCCGACAGGTTATATCCGTGCGGTTTTGAAATTTAAAACCGCGCCTAAAAAGTTTGTCATGATCGGCGACCAGCTTTTCACCGACATCTGGGGCGCGAATCTTACGGGTTTTCAGACAATCTACTGCAAGCCCGCGGGGCCGGATGAGGGACAGAAACTGCTCTGGCTTATGAAACGGCTCTCGGAGAAACTTTTATTTTGGTATTTCGACAGAATCGGAGATGATGCGTTATGAATATTGAAGCGCTCGGTAAAACCCTGAAGTACGGCACCGCGGCCCTTATAATTTCGGAGGTGAACAGGCTCTATTTTACGGAGTTTGAGTCCTCTGACGGCTACCTTATAGTCACAAATAAAGGGGCAGCTTTCATAACCGACTCAAGGTATATTGAGGCGGCGCAGAAAGAGGCAAAGGACTGCAGGGTTCTGCTTATGAAATCCGGAAAGGAGTTTGCAGAGCAGCTCGTTTCGGAAATTAAGGAACTTGGCGGAAAAACAGTATGGATTGAGACCTCACGCCTCTCTGTCTCAGACGCGAAACTCTATGAGAAAATCCTTGCCGAAGGTAAACTTAAACTTGTTTTAAACGACAGACTCGATACGGCAATAAATGAATTCCGCAAGGTGAAATCCGAGGAGGAAAAGGCCAAACTTCAGAAGGCCCAGCGCATAGCGGAGAAGGCCTTCAAAACCATTCTTCCCATGATTAAACCGGGGGTTAAAGAACGCGAAATCGCCGCGGCTTTAGACTATGAAATGCGCAAGGCCGGAGCGACTGCCGTATCCTTTGAAACCATCGTAGTTACGGGCAAAAATTCGTCAAAGCCGCACGGCGTGCCGGGGGACACGAAGGTGAAGAAAGGCGACTTCGTGACCATCGATTTCGGCGCTCTTTACGCGGGCTATCATTCTGATACGACGCGCACCGTCTGTGTGGGTACCCCGACTCCGAAAATGGCCAATGTCTACGACACTGTGCTGCGCGCGCAGAAGGCGGGTGTCGCGGCCTTGAAACCGGGTCTTCGGGCCTTTGACGGCGACAAGGTCTGCCGCGACATAATAAAGGAGGCCGGATACGGCGAATTCTTCGGTCACGGCACGGGTCACGGTGTAGGTGTTGAAATCCACGAACTGCCGAATCTCTCCCCGCGCGCGAAGAAAAACATCCTTCTTCAGCCGGGCAATGTAGTGACTGTTGAGCCGGGTATATATCTCCCCGGTGAGTTCGGAGTGCGCATAGAGGATATGCTTCTCATAACCGATGACGGAGCCCATAACTTCGCCACTCTGCCGAAGAAACTGATCGTTCTGTAAAGAAAAAAACTTGCTATTTAATAATAATTAATATATAATCTAACGCGTATTATATATATAACGGAGGTAAAGTTATGATTTCAGCCGGTGATTTTAGAAACGGTGTAACTTTTGAAGAAGACGGCCAGGTCCTCCAGGTCGTTGAATTCCAGCATGTAAAACCGGGTAAGGGCGCTGCTTTCGTACGTACGAAGACAAAGAACGTCATTACCGGTGCTGTAGTTGAAAAGAGCTATAACCCGACGGCAAAGTTCCCTACGGCTTTCGTCGAGAGAAAAGATATGGAATACTCCTACAATGACGGTGATCTCTATTACTTCATGGATCAGGAGACATATGAGCTCGTTCCCATCAACTCCACGGAACTTTCCGACAACTTCAAGTTCGTCAAGGAGAACATGATCTGTCGTGTTCTTTCCTACAAGGGCAAGGTATTCGGTGTTGAGCCGCCCAACTTTGTTGAGCTCAAGGTCACACAGACCGATCCGGGCTTCAAGGGCGACACGGCTACAAACGCAACAAAACCCGCTACGCTTGAGACAGGCGCAGAGGTTAAGGTTCCCCTCTTCATCGATGAGGGCGAAATGATTCAGATCGACACCAGAACCGGAGAATACATGGGCCGCGCATAAGGTCCTGTTCGGAGGTAACTCGGAATGAAAACAGTAGAAAAAGTTGCTTATCTCAAAGGTCTTGCAGAAGGTCTCAACTTAAACGCAGACAAGCCTGAGACGAAGATGTTCAACGCCATCATGGAAGTGCTCAAGGAACTCGCCGAGAGCCACGATGACCTTGAAGAGTCTCTCGACCTTGTTGCCGCACAGCTTGATGAGGTTGATCATGACCTCGGTCAGGTTGAGGAACTTCTCTTCGGCGTATGCGACTGTGAAGATGAAGAGTGTGACTGCGGATGTGAAGATGAACATCATACGCACGACCATTCCGCACCTGCACCCGCTCCCGCACCTGCTGCCGCACCCGCTCCCGCTCCCGAACCGGAGCCGGAAGAGGAGGATGAATTCTATGAGGTGGAGTGCCCGTCATGTCACGAGGTAATCTGCGTCGATGAGGGAATCCTCGAAGAGGGCAGTGTTGAGTGCCCGAACTGCGGCGAGAAACTCGAGTTTGAAATCGAGTTTGAATAATTCTCGTAAATAAAGATAAAAAACCCGGGCATCGACTGCCGTCGATGCCCTTGAGTTTCAAAAGAGGCTTTATGAAACTTGTATTGGCTTCAAAGTCGCCGAGGCGGAGCGAACTGCTCGCCGGTGTCGGCTATGATTTCAGCATTTTGCCTGCGCAGTTTGATGAGAGCAGCGTCTCTCTCGACGACCCGAAGCGGGGAGTCGAAGAGATCGCGCGCGGTAAGGCGCAGGCCTGTTTCGGGGCGCTTGCCGACACGCACGACACAGTCGTGCTTGCCGCAGACACCATAGTTGTCTGCGACGGCGAGGTGCTTTTAAAGCCGAAAAATCCCGCCGAGGCAAGGGAGATGCTGAAAAAACTCTCCGGCAACACCCACAGGGTGATGACCGCCACGGCGATTATCAGTGAAAAGGAGACGGTATCCTTTGTTGAGGAGACTTCCGTCACTTTCTTTGAGCTGACTGACGAGGAGATTGATGACTACATCGCCACGGGCGAACCGCTGGACAAGGCGGGGGCCTACGGTGTTCAGGGTCTCGGCTGTTATCTCGTCAAAAAAATCGAAGGCGACTACTTCAATGTCGTCGGCCTTCCGATAGCACCGGTCATGCGATATCTGAAAGAGGCCGGTGTGCTTCCACGTAAAGGAGTCTGAATATGTTTACACAGGACATAGGAATTGATCTCGGCACCGCCAACACCCTTGTATTCGTAAAGGGTAAGGGCATCGTTATCCGCGAGCCCTCAGTTGTTGCGGTTGACGTCCGTGCCACTCCCAACAAGGTTGTTGCGGTAGGCTCGGAGGCCAAGGAGATGATAGGCCGTACACCCGGTTCTATCACGGCTGTCCGTCCTTTGAAGGACGGCGTCATTGCCGATTTTGATATTTGCGCGGACATGCTCAAGGAATTTATCCGTCGTGCCATGAGTTCGTCACCTCTGACGAAGGCGCGCGTCATGATATGTATTCCTTCGGGCGTCACTGAGGTTGAGCGCAGGGCGGTGCACGATGCCGCGCGTTCGGCCGGCGCGAGACAGGTATCACTCATAGAGGAGCCCATGGCTGCCGCAATCGGCGCCGGCCTTCCGGTATCGGAGGCAACAGGCTCAATGGTAGTTGATATCGGCGGCGGTACTGCGGAAGTTGCCGTAATCTCCCTCGGAGATATAGTAACTTCAAACTCCGCGCGTGTGGCGGGCGACAGTTTTGATGACGCCATAATCGCTTACGTAAAAAGGAAATACAACCTGCTCATAGGTGAGCGCACGGCCGAGGACATAAAGGTCAAAATCGGTTCCGCTTATCCCTATGAGGGTGAAGGTGCAATAGATGTCAAAGGCCGAAACCTTGTTGACGGTCTTCCGAAGAATGTTGAAATTACTTCCGAGGAAGTGCGCGAGGCCCTGGCCGACAGCATAAACATGGTTCTCGACTGTGTGCGCGCAAGCCTTGAAAAGACTCCTCCGGAGCTTGCGGCGGATATCATGGAACAGGGTATTATGCTGACCGGTGGCGGAGCCTTACTCCGCGGTCTTGACAAGCTCATTTCCGTAGAGACGGGAATGCCTGTCCGCGTTGCGGACAACCCGCTTGACTGTGTCGTAAACGGCACGGGAGCATGTCTTGAAAACGACCTGCTCGGAGCTTCAAGCACGAGTAACTATGACTGATTATAAGGGGGCTTTCCTGAAAGAAGCCCCTTTTGGTATTTATCGGGCGGTGAAATTTTGAACAGATTCGTAAAAACAAAATGGTTCAAAATAGCAGTTGCCGTTTTTGCTCTCCTCTTCGTACTTCTCATATTTGCGGCGGCGAGCAGAAAAGGAAGTTCTCCTCTGTCATCCCTTCTGGGTACGGTGACGGAGCCGCTTTCGAGCGCCTCATCCGGCATCGGCAAGACTTTTTCAAAGCTTACCGGCGGCCTGCGCTCCAAGAATTCCTACCAGGATGAAATCAAGGAACTGAAAAAACAGATAGTCGGTTATCAGCGTGAGCTCGCCGACTATGAACAGATAAAACAGCAGAACGAACTTTATCAGAACGCTCTCGGCGTAAAGGAGAAAAATGCGGACTTCGAGTTTGTATATGCCTCCGTAATAGGCCGCGATGCAGCTGATGTCTACACAAGCTTCACTTTGAGCAAGGGTTCGAAAGACGGTGTTGAAGTAAACGATCCCGTCATCTGCGGTGAGGGCCAGCTTGTCGGCGTAGTCTCCAAGGTCTCACCGACCTACTGCGTGGTCTCGACCGTTCTCGACCCCAAGGTCTCCGTCAGCGCGTATGAAGTCAGGACGCGCGAGACGGGCTATGTCTCCAATACGACGATTCTTTCCGAATCCGGCCTTATCAAGGTCTCCGGTCTCTCACGTACGACCTCGGTCACTGCCGGAGGTCTCGTCTGCTCAACCGGTGTCGGCGGCGTTTATCCGAAAGACCTCGTCATAGGTACGGTCAAAGAGGTCAAGGACGACGACCATACAATCTCGTCCTATCTCATAGTGGAACCGACCCTTGACATAAAAGATATCGAAGATGTCCTGATTATCACGAGCTTCGAAGGACAGGGCGTGGCCACTCCATGATGAAGCAACAGATATCTTCAGAAAAGAAGGCGCTCTATGAGAGACGCGCGCTGTTTGCGGCGCTCCTCATCGTATTCGCTCTTCTGCAGAACACGCCGCATCTTCTTCCCGGCATCCTCGGTGCGCATGCGCTCATCCTGATACCCCTCGCGGTATGCCTCGGCATGTTTGAAAAGGCGGTGGTCGCCGCACTCTTCGGAGCGCTCGCCGGAGTTTTCTGGGATGTGACGGTTGCGTCGGGAGACGGCTATAACGCCATGATTCTCATGCTCTTTGCGACAATATCCAGTGTCCTCATAAGTTATCTCATGAGAAACAATATCTCCACGGCATTGCTTCTCTCGTTTGCGGCAATCATCATCTATATGCTGCTGCACTGGTTTATCTTTGTCGTATGCAGCGGTGCCACAGGAGGATTCGTAACACTGTTTACCTTCTATCTTCCCTCCGCCATTTACACGGCGGTCTTCGCTCCGCTTATCTATATTCTGCTCCGTGCCCTTCTCCGGAAGATCAAGGAGTAACCGCTGAAACTAAGGAAAGGCAGGTGTCGTTATGTATTCTCAGCAGTTTTTCTCAACGAGAAGACGAGTTATTCTCGCGGGAATACTTGCGGCCATCTGTCTTTTTTTCATAGCAACCTTGCTTAAGGTCCAGATTATCAAGCGAGATCAGTACCGCAACAATACCGTGAGCACCTACATCGTTCCGGTAGACGCGGCAAGGGGAGAAATCCTGGACAGAAACGGTTCCCCGCTCGTCACGAACAAGCAGGGCAATTCGCTCATCTTCAACTATTCGTATTTCCCGACAGACCTTAAAGAGCGTGATGAGCTCATACTCTCGCTCATGAATCTCTGTGACAAATACGGACAGGAACACATAGACAATCTTCCGATCGTCCTCAATGCCGACGGCACATATTCCTTTATTCAGGATGATGAGGATGAAGATATCACGGAATACATTGAATGGCTGAAATCTCCTGAGATGCTCAATCTCAACAGCTACGCCACGGCGGACAACTGTATGACCGCCCTCATAAAGCGTTATGAGCTTGAGGATTATTCGCAGAAAGAGGCGCGCGACATAGCGGCCGTCTGTGCGGAGATGAAGCATCTCGGCTTTTCAAACTCAACGCCGTACACCTTTGCCGAGGATGTACCCATGGAACTGGTTGCAGTCGTCATGGAGAACAGGGCGTTTTACCGCGGCGTTGAGAACCTTATAGTGCCTTACCGCGAATTCACGGACGGCACTGTCGCGCCGCATATTGTCGGCCGTGTCGCCAAGATTTCCGCCGAGCAGTACAATGCCGCGAAGAAGGAGACGGACGCCCTTGTCGCCGACGCGGAAAAGGAAGGCGCAACCGAAGAGGAAATCCAGGCCATCAGAAGAAACTCGTATACGATGAACGACGAGATAGGAAGCGGCGGAATAGAGTCCGCCATGGAGTCCTATCTTCGCGGCAAGCGAGGCCTGATGCAGGTGACAATAGATTCCGAAGGCAATGTCAACGAGGACTACCTCATCCCTCCTGAGCAGGGAAGTTCCGTTGTTCTCACGATTGACACGAACCTTCAGCGGGTCGCGCAGAAGGCCCTTGAGGACCGCGTAAAATCCCTTAATGTCGTCACTGACCTTCCTGACGGCGCGGCTGCCGCCGCGGTTGTCGTCATGAACGTCCACAACGGCGAGATTCTGGCCTGCGCGACATATCCTTCATATGACAACAATCTCTGGAAAGAGAACTATAAGGACTGGGTGGACGACAAAATAGGCTCGCCGCTCTGGAACAGAGCGACAATGAGTACGTACGAGCCCGGTTCGACCTTCAAGCCCTGCGTTGCTGTTGCAGGTCTTGAAGAGGGAGTAATCGACGAGGAGTTCACCTGGGACTGCGACGGTTACTACAGATATTTCTCAGACGTTGAGTTCGGCTGCGCCGGACGTGCGGCTCACGGCGAGAACAACGTAACCGGAGCCATAGATAAATCCTGTAACTGCTTCTTCTTCGAGACGGGCCGTCTGCTCGGTATCGATAAGATAGACAAGTGGGCGAACGCCTTCGGCCTCGGTTCAAAGACCGGTGTCGAGATAAGCGAGGCGCAGGGAATACTTGCCGGTAAGGAATACCGTGAATCGCAGGGCGGCACATGGCACCCCGGTGATACCGTACAGGCCGCCATCGGTCAGTCCGATCACCAGTTCACGCTTCTCCAGATGTGCAATTACTGCGCGACAATCGCAAACGGCGGCACACGCTATGTTCCGCACTTTGTAAAGGCCGTGCTCAACTATGACTACACCGGAACGGTTCTCAAGAAGGAAGCCGTTGTGGGACAGGAACTCGGCATAAAGAGGTCCAACCTGAAACTTGTACAGGAAGGTATGTACAAGGTTGCAAACGAGGGCTTCTGCCGTGACGCCTTTGCGGGACTTCCCATAAGACCCGCGGCAAAGACCGGTACATCGGAAGTAAAGAAAAAATATGACGGCGTAATTGTTGAAGGAAACAACGGTTTCCTCATCACCTATGCGCCTTATGACGACCCTGAAATCGCCATCGCCCTCGTGGTTGAGACAGCGAACACGGGTGCCATGACAGCGACAATCGCGGCTGATATCTATCAGTACTACTTCTCTGAGAAGCCGCTCCAGTCGCTTCAGCAGTACAACACATTCCTGGGTTAGGAGGAAGACATGGCTGATTTTGTTGCAAAAAAAGTGTTGTTTACCTCCGGAAAAGGCGGAGTAGGCAAATCCACGCTCTCGACCACCTATGCGAAACTCCTGTGCGCACAGGGCTTCGAAGTCCTTATGATAGACTGCGATGTATCCCTCCGCACACTCGACATAATGCTCTCCGTATCAAGCATGGTCCTCTACGACTGGTATGACATCGTCGAGGACAATGTAAACGCGAACTCTGCTCTTATAACGACCGACGGTCCGAAGCTTCTGGCCGCGCCGCAGGGCGAGATCAGCGTCACCGCGGATGACATGAAAAAGCTCATACGGACGTATGAGCGCCAGTTTGATTATATTGTTCTCGACTGCCCGGCAGGCGTGGGCCCTGTCTTCGACGCCGTCTTAGCGGTCGCCGATCTCGCGCTCATAGTCTCGACACCGGACAATGTCTGCGTCCGCAGCGCGGCTGTCGCCGCGGGCAAGGCCGCGGACGCGGGTGTCGAGTCGAGACTTCTCATAAACCGTTTCCAGAAAAACATCACTTTCGGGGGACGCGCACTCAATATCGACCAGGTGATTGACGCAACCGGAGTTCAGCTCGCGGGAGTAATCCCCGAGGACCGGGCGCTTGTGCTCGCAATGTTAAACGGCGAGCTCATTGACCCCAACTCAAAAGGCGTCAAGGCAATGGAGCGGGTTATACGCCGCTTAAACGGCGAACAGGTACCACTAAAGCTTTAGTCAATATAGACAAAACCTATTGCCCAAAGCCGATTTTTATGTTAAAATGTAATGTACTAATCGGTTTATAGGGGGCAACCTGATGAACATCGCTCTTATTGCACATGATAAGAAAAAGGAACTTATGACGCAGTTTTGCATCGCTTACTGCGGCATTCTTTCAAAGCATACTCTTTGTGCCACCGGCACAACGGGTAAAATAGTATCTGAGGCAACCGGCCTTGAAATCCACCGTTTCTTAAGCGGCGCACAGGGCGGCGAGCAGCAGATAGCTTCCCGTATAGCATGCAACGAAATAGACCTGTTGCTCATGTTCGGTGACCCCTTAAATCCGAAACCGAACGAGCCCAATGAGGCGAATCTCATAAGGCTTTGCAATGTCCACAACATACCGGTTGCTACAAACATAGCTACCGCTGAGGCTTTAATCCACGCACTTGCGCGCGGTGACCTCGACTGGCGTGATATTGTAAATCCGAAAAACAGCTGAGTTTCAAAAAACAGGCCATGCTTTGTTGCAAAAGCATGGCTTTTTTTATTGTAAAACGGAGGAATACGATGGCACTGATCACCGGTGCGGTAAAGGGTACACAGGATACTCTTCCGCAGGACAGCGGTAAAATCCGCTTTGTGGAACAGACGATTGCGGACATAGCCGCAAATTACGGATTTCGTGAAATCCGCACGCCTGTTTTCGAACATACCGAACTTTTCAACCGTTCCGTGGGTGACACGACGGATGTGGTTCAGAAGGAGATGTACACCTTTGAGGACAAAGGCGGACGTTCTGTCACGCTGCGCCCTGAAGGCACTGCCGGCGTTGTCCGCGCCTTCCTTGAGCACGGACTTTTCAACGACGCGCTTCCGCAGAAGATGTACTATTTCACTTCCTGCTATCGTTATGAGAAGCCCCAGGCGGGCCGCCTGCGTGAATTCCATCAGTTCGGCGTTGAGTGCTTCGGTCCCGAAGGACCTGCGGCTGACGCCGAAATCATAGCTCTCGCGAGTGAGATTTTCGGATTCCTCGGAATCGAGGGCCTGGAGCTTAAAATAAATTCCATAGGCTGTCCGACCTGCCGCGCCGAGTACCAGAAAGCCCTGAAGGAGTACTTCCGCTCAAACAAAGATAAGCTCTGTGATACCTGCAACGACAGGCTTGAGCGCAATCCGATGAGAATTCTTGACTGCAAGAGTCCGGTTTGTTCCGAGATAGCGAAAGACGCCCCCAAGGTTTTGGACTATCTCTGCGATGACTGCAAAGAGCATTTTGAAGGTCTGAAGAAATACCTTGAGGCCATGCATATACCGTACAGGGTCGACCCGACAATAGTCCGCGGCCTTGATTATTACACGAGAACGGTCTTCGAGTTCGTGACAACAGAGATCGGTGCCCAGGGCACCGTCTGCGGAGGCGGCCGTTACGACGGCCTCTGCGAGGAGCTCGGCGGTGCGCATATTCCCGCCCTCGGCTTCGGACTCGGACTTGAGCGCCTCATGCTCGTGCTTGAGGCTCAGAAAATCGAGCTTCCCGAGGACATGCGCCCCGACATCTACCTCGCCCCCGTCGGCGAGGCCGCCACGGTTTACTCCGCCGGACTTGCAAACGAACTTCGTCAGAACGGCATTTTTGCCCTCTTTGACATCTCTGCCAGAGGCATAAAGGCCCAGATGAAATACGCAAACAAGATAGGTGCGCATTACGTCGTAGTAATAGGTGATGACGAACTGAATTCGGGCAAAGCGAAGCTCAAAAACATGGAGACCGGCGAGGAGACCGAAACCGAGCTTAAGAATCTGGCAGAGGATTTCGGTGAAATCGCGATAAGGGATTCAATAGCGAAATTCGACATGGGCGACGACCTTGCGGACGTCGACATGTCAGCGATAGATTTTAACGCTCTTTTTGGAGGCAAGGATTAATGGACAATATGAACGGTCTTAAAAGGACCAATTATTGCGGTGAATTCAATACATCTTTTATAGGAAAGGAAGCTGTGGTCTGCGGCTGGGTAGCAAGACAGCGCGACCTTGGTCAGCTTATCTTCATCGACCTGCGCGACCGCACGGGTATAGTTCAGCTTGCCTTTGACGATGCGACAGACAGGGAAATTTTTGACAAGGCTTTCGCCACCCGTGCCGAGTTTGTTCTCATGGCAAAGGGCACAGTCCGTGAGCGCTCGTCAAAGAATCTTGAAATACCCACAGGTGAGGTTGAGATTTTCGTAACCGACCTCCGCGTGCTCGGCAAGTCGGAGACGCCTCCGTTTGAAATAGTCGAGGACTCCAAAACGGATGAACTACTCCGTCTCAAATACCGTTATCTGGACCTTCGCAGACCCGACCTCGCGAAGAATATCCTCATGCGTCACAAGATAACGAAGATCACCCGTGACTTCTTTGACGAGAACGGTTTTATTGAGATTGAGACACCCATACTCATAAAATCCACGCCTGAAGGCGCCCGCGACTTCCTTGTACCGAGCCGCCTTCACAACGGCGATTTCTATGCGCTGCCGCAGTCGCCTCAGCTTTACAAACAGCTTTCAATGGTTGCCGGTTTTGACCGCTATCTGCAGATTGCCCGCTGTTTCCGTGACGAGGACCAGCGCGCTGACCGCCAGCCTGAGTTTACACAGATAGACCTTGAGATGTCCTTTGTCGATATGGAGGATATTCTCGACCTCGGCGAGCGCTTTATGGTACGTGTCTTCAAGGATGCACTCGGTGTTGATGTGGAACTTCCGCTTCCGCGTCTTACATTTAAGGAGTCCATGGAGCGTTTCGGTACCGATAAGCCGGACACCCGCTATGCAATGGAACTTTACGATCTTTCAGACATAGTTAAGGACTGCGGTTTCGGAGTCTTTGAATCCGCAATCAGCGGCGGCGGAGCAGTACGCGCGATAACTGCGAAGAATGCTGCTCATGTCCTCTCCAGAAAAGAGATTGACAAACTCACCGAAACCGCCAAGGGCATAGGTGCCAAGGGCCTCGCCTGGATACGCTGGACAGAGGAAGGCATCTCCTCCTCTTTCGGCAAATTTATCTCGGAAGAGAAGATGGACGAAATCCTGAAAGCGGGAAATACCGAGCAGGGCGATGCAGTCCTTATCATAGGCGATACAAATGCCACACTCGGTATGACAATTCTCGGCGCACTTCGTACAGAGGTCGCAAGGAAACTCGACATCATTCCGCAGGATAAGTACAACCTGCTCTGGATTACCGAATTCCCGTTCTTTGAGTGGGATGAGGAGCTTCAGACCTTTGTTGCAATGCACCATCCCTTCACGGCTCCCATGGACGACTGCCTCGACTATCTCGAGACAGACAAGGCCAAGGTACGCGCAAAGTGCTATGACCTGGTACTCAACGGTGTTGAACTCGCTTCGGGCTCTATCCGTATAACGGATCCGGCGCTTCAGTCGCGCATTTTCGACCTCCTCGGTCTCACCAAGGAGGAGGCGCAGCAGAAGTTCGGATATCTGCTCGAGGCCTTCAAGTACGGACCTCCGCCGCACGGCGGCATGGGTCTCGGCCTCGACCGTCTCGTCATGCAGATGCTCCGCTGCGAGACCCTCCGCGATGTCATCGCCTATCCGAAGAACAAGGATGCCGTCGAGCCGATGACCTCCTGTCCATCGCCCGTTGACAATGCCCAGCTTGCCGAGCTCGGCATTGAACTGATTGAAAAATAAGCAAAAAACAAGACCCGCTCAATCGAGCGGGTCTCTTTTTTTTAAGGTTTATTCACCCTTCATACCGAGAAGCTGTTTGCCTTCGAGAGCAACCTGGCAGGAAACTTTGATGGAATCAAAGATAGCAGCCCTGATGTCGTCCTCTGTAGCGCCGAGTTTCTTGGCGATACCGGTATCGATGAAGATGTCTTCAGCCATGAGATCGGCTGTGTCGAAAATGTTCATACCGGACTCAATGTTTCTCTTCTTGTAGTCCATGATGATGGGTATAGTACCGAGCTTCATGCCCCATGAGGGAACATAGATGATGGGTCTGTTTGCACCCATACCGCGTGCATCGTAAACTATCTTGAGGAACGGACGCCACTTCATGTTGTAGCATGCGCACGGAAGAGCCTCAAAGCCCTTGGACTCACGGGTTGCAGAACCGCAGATGCACTCGCCGACCTGACGGCATGTGAGCATGGCAGTACCGCCGCCCGGATAGAATGTGCACGGAAGCGGATCCATGATCTTTGTCTTGTCGATGAGGATAGTCCATACGGGTCTGCGTCCCGGCTGTGTGCCGAAGATGTAGGGAAGCTCAAGTACGTCAACTGAGAAGTTTTCGTCACATGAATCTTCGCAGAACTTTTCCTGTGCAAGACGTGATTTGAAGTACGGGTTCCTTTCAACGAGGTTTCCTTCTGTGTGCATCTTTGCCCAGTAAGAGAAATAAGAACCGAGTACGGTAGCGTGTTTAACGCCTACTTTTTTGCAGAGAGGGAATATTCTCTCAAGGGGAGCTATGTTGAACTTATGATACTTGGGAAGTACCGGAGCCTCAAACTCTACGCGCTCGTCAACGCCTGCGGCGAATACGAAAGCGTCAGCGCCCTTAAGCCAATTCTCTACCTCTTCATCTGTCCACTTGTTGATATCCTGGAAGATGATTTCCATCTCTTCGGGGATAGGAGCGCCTTCCGGAAGCGGAGGGAGTGCAAGTGTAGATACCTGATGGCCTTTGGCGATAAGCTGCTTGGCTGCTTCGCAACCGAGAAGACCTGTACCGCCGATCATACAAATTTTCATTGGTGATGCATCTCCTTAACCAATAATTTAGTGCCATTTAATTTTAATAAGAAACAGGGGCAATGTCAATTGAGAAAGGAAATGTTAACAAAAAATTCCCTATTATATTAACTTATTATATATTGAAACAGAAACTGGTAATGTGATAAACTATATGAGTATTTATTAAAGGGAGGAAACCATTTTGAAAAATTATACTTCCGACAATATCCGTAATATTGCGGTAGCAGGCCACGCAGGACGCGGTAAGACCACTCTTTGTGAGGCAATGCTCTATGTGGCCGGAGCAACTGACAGACTCGGTAAGGTGGCAGACGGAACCACGGTAATGGACTTCGATGCAGAAGAAAAGAAACGTGGCGCTTCCCTTATGAGCGCAGTGGCAAGCCTCGAATGGAAAAACGTTAAACTCAACATTATGGACACTCCGGGCCTCTTCGACTTCGCTGCAGGTCTTTCGGAGGCTGCCCGTGCGGCAGGTTGTATGCTCATCGTCACCGACGCTGAGAAGGCCGGTTACGATGTCGGCGCCGAGAAGGCTTTTGAGGCCGCACGCGCCCGTAATCTCTCAACCATGTTCATCATCAACAGAACGGACGCCGAAAACGCAAACTTCGGTAATGTTTTTGATGAGCTTCAGGCAGTTCACGGAACAAAGCTCTGCCCTGTTGTAGTTCCCTACATCGAAAACAACAAGATAGTTGCTCTTGTTGACTTCGCACAGAACAAGGCTTACAAGTACGCAAACGGCAAGGGTTCCGAAATCCCGATGCCCTCGGGTCCGAAACTCGACGCCATGCGTGATATATTCAACGAATCAGTCGCAACTGCTTCCGAGGAGCTCATGGAGAAGTTCTTCGAAGGCGAGCCCTTCACCGAGAAGGAAGTTCAGGACGGACTTCTTGAAGGTGTTACAAACGGCGACATCTATCCTGTATTCGCATGCTCAGGTCTCACACTTGAGGGTGTTGACCTCCTGCTTTCAGGTATCGTAAACCTTCTTCCGGCCGCTGCCGCGAAGACAGGCGAGATCGCTGTTGACGCCGACGGCAAGGAAGTTGCACTCAAGTGCGATCCCGCCGGCCCGCTCGCGGCTATCTGCTTCAAGACAATCGCCGACCCGTTCGTAGGTAAGCTCTCCTACGTCAAGGTCGTATCCGGCGAGATCAAGGCAGACACACCCATCTACAACACACGCACGGGCAACACCGAGCGTTTCGGTAAAATCCTTTATCCTCACGGCGGCAAGCAGGAGGACGGCAATGTCATCACTGCAGGTGATATCGCCATTCTGACAAAACTTGACGGCCTCAAGACAGGCGATACAATCTCTTCACAGAAGCAGCCGCTCACTCTCAAAGGCCTTAACCTCCCTGAGCCTTGCATGCCCATGGCTGTATATGCTACAAAGAAGGGCGATGAGGAGAAGATTGCAGCAGGTCTTATCAAACTTATGGATGAGGACCCGACCATCACCTTCGGCACAAACACAGAGACCAAGGAACAGGTTATCAAGGGTCTCGGCGAACAACACATAAACGTTGTTATCGGTAAGCTCAAGTCCAAGTTCGGCGTAGATGTTGAACTTCGCGCTCCGAAGGTAGCTTATCGTGAGGCCATAAAGAAGAAGGTTGAAGTACAGGGACGCCACAAGAAGCAGTCTGGCGGACACGGCCAGTTCGGTGATGTATGGATCCGCTTCGAGCCCTGCGACGAACCCGGTCTCACATTTGCAGAGGAAGTATTCGGCGGTTCCGTACCGAAGAACTTCTTCCCCGCAGTTGAAAAGGGTCTCCTTGACTCTATTGAGCACGGCGTACTTGCCGGCTTCCCGATGGTAGGCCTCAAGGCTACACTTTATGATGGTTCTTACCACCCGGTTGACTCTTCGGAAATGGCATTCAAGACTGCCGCTTCCATCGCATATAAAGACGGTATCCCGAAGGCTAACCCCGTCATTCTTGAGCCCGTTGTAAGTCTTACGGTACTTGTACCTGATGAAAACATGGGTGACATAATGGGTGATCTTACAAAGCGCCGCGGCCGTGTACTCGGTATGGAGCCGCTCGCAGGTAAGGCCGGCATGCAGAAACTCATGGCCGAGGCGCCTGAGGCTGAACTTGCTGACTTCCCGACCGTACTTCGTTCGACAACCAAGGGCAGAGGCTCCTTCTCACAGGAGTTCGCACGCTATGACGAGTGTCCTCACGAGGTCGCTCAGAAGGTTATCGAAGCCTATAAGTCAGAAGAAGAATAATCTTAAACGGTCGGCTTCTTGCCGACCGTTTATATTGTAAGGTGCAAGAAATGCTAGAAACCATTCTGGATGTACTTGTTGACGTATTGAAAGATACGGCAAAACTCATACCTTTCCTCTTCCTCACCTACCTTGCCATGGAATATGTGGAGCATAAGGCGGGCGAGAGGGCCAAGGAACGTATATCTAAGTCCGGTAACTACGGCCCTGCCGTAGGTGCCGTGCTCGGCGCGTTTCCGCAGTGCGGCTTCTCGGCCGCGGCATCAAACCTTTATGCGGGCCGTATAATCACCGTAGGTACCCTGATGGCGGTTTATCTCTCGACCTCCGATGAGATGCTCCCCATCTTCCTGTCGGAGCAGGTGCCCGCGGGGACCATACTCAAAATACTGGGACTTAAGGTGCTGATAGGTCTTGTTGCGGGATTCCTGCTTGACTTTGCAGTTAAAATCCTGGTAAAGACGAGGAGCCACAGCCCCGAGCCGGAAGTGCACTCTATCTGCGAGAACGACCACTGTCACTGTGAGGAGGAGGGAATATTCAAATCCGCTCTTCACCATACATTGCAGATAACGCTTTTCATATTCCTTGTTTCACTGGTTCTTGATTTCATCATAGAATTTGTGGGCAATGAGGCGCTTGCGAACTTCATCACAAACAAGCCGATCATAGGCGAGTTTGTCGCGGGAATCATAGGTCTCATACCTAACTGCGCGGCATCCGTCGTCATAACACAGCTCTATCTTGAAGGAGCTTTGAGCTTCGGCGCCATGATGAGCGGTCTCCTTGTCGGAGCGGGCATAGGTATTGCCGTGCTTCTGCGCATAAACAGGGATATGAAGAAAAATGCCGCAATTATAGGCATCCTCTATGGTTTCGGAGTTTTCTTCGGAATACTTATTGAACTTATCGGTATTTCAATTTAAGGCAGGTGAGTTGTTTGACGGCTGCAAAAGACCCGCACAAGTTTTTAAATCTTGCGCTTGATATGGGCGAGGAGCTCATGTCCTGCGGCGCGGAAGTGAACCGTGTCGAGGACACGATTGCCCGTATGGGCATGGCTTTCGGCGCGGTCAACATGAATGTCTTCGTTATCACAACATCCATAGTCGTGACGATGCAGCTCTCCGACGACGAAAGCCTCACACTTACGCGCCGGATCACCAATCCGGGCAGCATAGATTTCAGAAAACTCTCGCGCCTGAACAATGTCAGCAGACAGTATTGTCAGGGCGAAATCGCTGCAGAGGATCTGGAAGGCGAGTTCAAAAAGGCGATTGATCCCACTACAAAACCGATACGCATGTATCTCGGCAGCGCTCTTGCCGCGTTTGCTTTCGCAATCTTTTTCGGCGGCAAAGTGTGGGACGGTCTTGTTGCCGCTGCATTCGGCCTGCTTATCTGCGCTTTTCAGCGTGAGTTCTCGGGCAAGGCCCCGAACCTCATCATCTACAACATAGTTACGTCGTTTATAGTCGGTCTGGGCGTATGCTTCCTTGCAAAGTTCATACCCGGTCTGAACCTGGATAAGATACTTATAGGAGATATAATGCTCCTTGTTCCCGGAGTGGCGATGACCAACGCCATAAAGGATATCCTGGTAGGCGACACTGTCTCAGGCACCATGCGTCTTGTTGAGACAATAATGTGGGCGGGCGCCCTGGCGGGCGGATTCATGGCCGCGTTCTGGATTGTGTGGTGAGCCTATGGATATGAAACTTATTATAATTCAGATACTTACGGGAGCGCTCGGCTCGGTCGGCTTTTCGCTCCTCTTCCGCTTAAAGACCGCGCATATCCCGCTTGCGGCAATAGGCGGTGCCCTCACTTGGAGCCTGTATCTTCTGGCGCTCCATCTGACGGACAATATTTTCGGCGCGAGCCTGATTGCAGCGGTGTTCTGCGCGCTCTACGCCGAAATTCTGGCTAAGATTCACAAGACGCCGGCGACGGTGATGCTCGTGCCGAGCATGATACCGCTCATACCCGGAGGACCGCTCTACTACACTATGAGCGGTATTGTAAGCCGCGATCTTGAGACAGCCTGGTACTACGGCAGACTTACCATCCAGTATGCCCTTGCGATAGCACTCGGAATAGCTCTCGTATGGACTGTCTGGGCGGCATTGTTTCAGAGAAAACCCTCGACTAAGGGTTGAATAGAGACAAACGGTAAAAAAAAGGAGGAAACTTTATGAAATGGGCAGTTTTTACGTTTCTGGGGATAGGACTTGTCTTTCTCTGCTGGTTTTGCATTGAACGCGTAAAGGGCGTTTCAATCAAAGCAGCAATCATCAAGTCGCTTACATCCGCATATTTCATGATTGTAGCAGTCTCCGCATTTATTGAAGCAAGACCCGAAAAGATGGCGCAGCTCGGCCTGTTTGTCATTATAGGTCTCCTCTTCGGTCTGTTCGGAGATATCTGGCTCGATCTGAAATTCGTGTACCCGGATGACAACGACATTTACACCTTTGCCGGCTTCTATACATTTGCTTTCCAGCATATACTCATTATTGCCGGCCTGCTTATGAACTATGCGGTCTTCAGCTCCGCAAAGGGCGTACTGTTTGCGGTACTTCCCATAGTGCTGGGACTCGGAGCGGGTGCGCTCAACGTATTGTTCATGGAGAAACCGATGAAGCTGAACTACGGAAAGTTCAAGGCGGTCTCGGGTGTGTACGGCGGACTTCTCATAGCCGATACATTGCTTGCCGGCTCACTTGCCGCAATGTACGGCTTCCATAACATGACACTTACACTCATGTTTGCAGGTCTCGTACTCTTCCTCGTCTCCGACCTCATTCTTTCGGGAACATACTTCGGAGAGGGCAAGAACAGACCTGTCGATGTAGTTTCAAACCACGTGACATATTATTTCGGTCAGTTCCTTATAGCTCTTTCACTTCTTTATCTCGCATAAAAAGAAAGGAGAACTCCTCATGAGAAAAACAAAAATCATATGTACAATAGGCCCTGCGAGCGACAGCAAGGAAACGCTCGTCGCGATGGCGAAAGCGGGCATGAATGTCGCGCGCCTCAATTTTTCGCACGGTACTCATGAGGAGCATCTCGACAAGATAGAAAAAATCAAGGAGGTCCGCGAAGAGCTGGGCCTCCCCATAGCCATACTTCTTGATACAAAGGGTCCGGAATACCGTATCAAGACCTTTGAAAAGGGCAAGATTATGCTTGAAGAGGGCGACACTTTCACCTTCACGACGAGAGATGTCAAAGGTACGAAGGATATCGTCTCCGTAAGTTATGCGAATCTCCACAAGGACCTTAAAAAGGGCGACATAATACTCCTCAACAACGGACTTCTGAAGTTCGAAATTAAGGAGATCAAGGGTCAGGATATAATCTGCGAGACAATTGTCGGCGGAGAACTCTCAAACAGAAAGTCCATGAGCTTTCCGAACAAGGTTTTAAAGCAGAAATTCCTCTCCGATCAGGACAAGGCGGACCTGAAGTTCGGCGTTGAAAACGGCATAGACTTCATCGCCTGCTCCTTTGTCTCCTGCAAGCAGGACCTTCTCGATGTTAAGAAGTATCTCAAAGAGATAGGCTATGACGGCAAGGATAATCTGATAGCGAAGATTGAAAACCAGTCGGGCATAGACAATATCAGGGAGATCTGTGAAGAGTGCGACGGCATTATGATAGGCCGCGGTGACATGGGCGTGGAGATTCCTTTCGAGGAGCTCCCGGCAGTTCAGAAGAAACTTATCACGAACTGCCGTCTGCTCGGCAAGAGAGTCATAACCGCGACCGAGATGCTCGAGTCCATGATCCACAACACGCGGCCTACCCGCGCGGAGATCTCAGACGTCGCAAACGCAGTTTACGACGGATCAAGCGCCATAATGCTCTCCGGCGAGACCGCCTCGGGCGAGCACCCCGTTGAAGCAGTTGAGACAATGTCGAAGATTGCGGAGTTTACGGAGCAGAATATAAACTACAACAAGCGCTTTGCCGAGACGGAGTTCACCATAAAAAACACTGCGGATGCCATAAGCCATGCGACAGTCGGCATGGCAATCGATATCGATGCAAAGGCTATCGCCGTCTGCACAATTTCCGGCAAGACCGCTCGCATGGTGTCGCGCTTCCGTCCGACCGTCGATATTCTCGGTCTGACGACGGACAAGCGCACCTACTACCAGCTCGCGCTCTCCTGGGGAGTAATACCCACCATAGTTGATGTCTATGACTCAACGGAGGTCATGTTCTACACGGCCAAGCAGAAACTTAAAGAGGTCATGGGCCTGGGCGAAGGGGACCTCGCCGTAATTTCAGGCGGCACATCCACCATCCCGGGCAACACGAACCTCATAAAGGTTGAAACATTATAAAAAAAGACCCGCCTTAAACGGCGGGTTCTTTTATTTTGCTGATTTGCAGTAGTCCTTCAGACAGCATTTCTCACACTGAGGGCGGCGGGCAATACAGACCGCTCGTCCGTGGAGGACCATTCTGTGACAGAAGTTGTTCGATTCCTCGGGCGGCAGAATCTTTTTGAGTTCAAGTTCCACCTTTTTCGGATCCTTCGTATCAACAAGTCCCAAAAGATTTGAAATCCTGATAAGATGCGTGTCCGCGACAACGGCGGGTTTGCCGTAGACGTCGCCGACAATCAGGTTGGCGGTCTTTCTGCCGACACCGGGCAGAGACGTCAGGTCCTCGATATTGTCGGGGACAACGCCGTCAAATCTCTCAAGTACCGCCTGCGCGGCCCCGATAATGTCCTTGGCTTTTGCGTGGTAGAAGCCGCAGGAGTGGACGAGTTCCTCCACATCTGAAAGCTTCGCGGCCGCAAAAGCCTCAGTAGTCGGGTACTTTTTAAAGAGCGCAGGCGTAATCATATTTACGCGGGCGTCCGTGCACTGTGCCGACAGCCTTGTCGCCACAAGCAGCTGGAACGGGTCGCCCGCCACAAGCGCGCACTCCGCTTCAGGATATTCTTTTTTAAGCGCCTCGACACACGCGAGTGCGCGTTCTTTTTTTGTCATATTAACTCCTTAGAATTTGGATGCAATCCAGGTTATAAGCTCCATGACGATAAAGATTATCGGGAGTTCGACAAGATAGATGAGGAAGCAGTTCTTGCCGAGCCAGGTGAGAGCCTTCGAATGAACGGGATAGGCGAAGGCGGGAACCTTGCCGTCCGAGACGGGCTTGCCGAGGAAGGCACCCATATAGAAGACAAAGACATAGGGAATCATCGGGAAGTAGTCGGCCGAATAAAAATCGGGAGACTGTATGCCCAGCGGGAACAGCCACTTCTGCTCAAAGGCCGCATCCGGCAGGCGCCAGGATAAATCGCCCCAGAGAGAAATCATACCTTCCGTGTCCCAGTATCTGAAAATCCAGAAGAGGAAGATCGTAATGAAGAGGCCTAAAATCCAGGGTGTCTTTACGACCGCCTTTTCAAAGAGGACGTAGCTTAAAATGGCTACGGTGAAGAAGTCGAGGATACCCCACCAGATTTCCGTGCCGACAAAGCCCATCTTGGGGAGCACGATGATTGATACGAAGTTTAAAGCCAGGGCGAAAACCGCGAGTTTCAGTCCGCGTTTCAAGTTGCTGTGGGATAAATTGCAGCAGATACCGCAGATAAAAATAAACATGCATGAGACATACGGCTGGACGGGCAGGAAAAATGTATATGCGTCATACCCGAACTGAATGTCGTACTGCTCATACATAAATATAAAGGCATGATAGAAAATCATGCACAGGACGCAGAAGCCCCGGAGTTCATCCAGAAGGGCTATGCGCTTGCTTGAATCACTCATTTAATCACCATTGCCGATTATAGCAAATTCGTGTATAATAGGCAAGCAAACGGGGAGGTCCGGCACTATGCTTGACGCTGTAATTTTTGATTTTGACGGCACTGTTGCGGATACCGGCGAAGGTGTACGCAACGGGGTACGTTATGCCCTGAAACAGTTTAATATGGATGTCATAGAGTCACGCATAAACGAGTTTCTCGGCCCGCCCCTCTACCTGACTTTTGAGGACCAGTACGGCGTCACACCTGAGTTTGCGAGCACACTTGTCGACACATACCGTATCTACTATACGGAAAAAGGCGTCTATGAACTCGAACTCTACCCCGGAATGCTCGACCTGCTTGAGACACTCAAGGCAGACGGTGTCAGGGTTGCCGTGGCTTCATCCAAGCCTCAGCACTATCTGGACGTCGCCATCCCTTATCTCGGTATAGATAAGTATTTTGATGCCGTCATAGGTCCTGAGCTGAAGAATCACAACTCGGATAAGTCAAGGCTTGTCCTGAGCGCATGTGAGGCGCTCGGCGTAGAGCCTTCAAGTCGCGTCGTCATGATCGGCGACCGTTTCTATGATATTGACGGCGCAAAGAAAGCAGGTGTTGCTTCAGCCGCTTTCCTCTCCGGCTACGGTTCGCATGAGGAACTTGAAGCGCATGCCCCCGACATAATCGCCGAGGACGCAGCAGCGCTCAAAAAGGCATTGACAACAAACACCCTCTAAGTTATAATAACTTTCGCGCTTCTATAAACGGCGGGATAGCTCAGTTGGCTAGAGCACTCGGTTCA
>JAEEGK010003098.1_pt1 | contig 41616 bp, 28 predicted proteins | sample 8958771 | NCBI WGS metagenome assembly JAEEGK01 (sample SAMN16246547, study PRJNA631951) | gut metagenome | biome: gut microbiome; feature: rumen; material: SC-attached | host: Bos | place: Iran: Karaj | collected 2018-10
TTACTATATATGACAACAATCATCTTAAAACATCATAAGGAGGAGAGCCTCAAGAGGTTTCATCCTTGGGTATTCTCGGGAGCCATCTTCCGCATGGAGGATGAGTTCGGCAACGAGGTGCAACCGGCTGAGGGCGAATGGGTTCGCGTGGTGAGCGACGCCGGCGAGTTCCTGGCATTGGGCCAATATCAGATTGGGTCGATAGCTGTGCGCGTGTTCAGCTTTGAGGAAGACGAGATGGACGATGAGTTCTTCTTGCGCCGATTGCAATCGGCCTATGACCTGCGCCGCACGTTGGGATTGATTCGCCCCGACAATAACGCGTTCCGTTTGGTGCACGGCGAGGGCGACGGTTTGCCAGGCCTCATCATCGACGTCTATGACGGCACCGCCGTGATGCAGGCACACACTCCAGGCATCCATGATATCCGCGAGGCGTTGGCCGAAGACCTGATTCGCGTGGCCGGAGCCGACATCCGCAACGTCTATTACAAGTCGGAGACTACCCTCGGCTACAAGACCGAGGCACGCCAGACGGCAGAGGCCGAGGGTGAGTCGGTCAATGGCTACCTCATCATCGACGGCAAGAAAGTCGAGTCGGCCGCACAGGGTAAAGAGTTGGAGAACAGCATCAGCGATGTGGCCTTGGAGAACGGACTGAAGTTCCACGTCGATTGGTTGAAGGGCCAGAAGACCGGCTTCTTTGTCGATCAACGCGAGAACCGCGCTTTGGTCGAGAAGTATTCGGCGGGCCGCAAGGTGCTCAATATGTTCTGCTACACCGGTGGTTTCTCGTTCTATGCCATGCGCAGCAATGCTCAGTTGGTGCACTCGGTCGATGTGTCGAAGCAAGCCATCTCGTTCACCCAAGCCAACGTCGAATTGAACTTCCCTGGCGATGCGCGTCACCAGGCTTTTGCCGCCGATGCCTTCGACTTTTTGGACAATCCACAACGTTTCGGTGCTGGACTTGAACCCGATGCCGAGGGTTACTTGCCCTACGACTTGATTATCCTCGACCCACCCGCTTTTGCCAAACATAAAAACGTGCTCCGCAACGCCCTGCGCGGTTATCAGCGCCTCAATGCCAAGGCCCTCGAGAAGATTCGCCCAGGCGGCATACTCTTCACCTTCTCATGCAGTCAGGTGGTCACCAAGGATGATTTCCGTTGTGCCGTCTTCTCGGCTGCTGCCCAGACGGGTCGTCGTGTCCGCATCCTCCATCAGTTGCACCAACCTGCCGACCACCCTATCAACATCTATCACCCCGAGGGCGAGTACCTGAAGGGATTGGTGCTGTATGTAGAATGATTCATTAGGTTATTAGGTTGTGAGGTCTTGAGGTTTTAAGGTAGGTTACCTTCAGATGTCAAAAACGATGCCTCTAAAGGAAAACCTCACAACCTAATAACCTCACCAGCATTGCGACCTCACAACCTCATAACCTTACAACCTCATAACCTTCACTATTATGACCATCATCGTTGCCGCTTCCGAGAATAATGTCATCGGAAATAAAGGTGGAATGCCTTGGCATCTTTCCGCCGATCTCAAGTATTTCAAACAGACCACTATGGGTCACGCCATCATCATGGGCAGAAAGAACTTTGAGTCCATCGGGCGCGCCCTGCCGGGTCGTCGTAACATCGTCGTCTCACGTCAGGCAGATTTGCAGTTGCCCGAGGGTGTCGAACTCTTCCCTTCGCTCGATGCCGCTTTGGCCGCTGCGCCCGACGATGCTTTCGTCATCGGCGGTGGGCAAATCTATGCCCAGGCATGGGACAAGGCCGACCGTTTCTACATCACTCGTGTGCACACCGTCATCGAGGAATATGATACCGTCATCCCCCCTCTGCCTCAGGGTTTTAAGCTCGTTTCCAGTCAGGACCAACCAGCCGACGAGAAGAACGACTACCCCGTCACTTTCGAGGTATGGGAGAAAGACCCGAAGGGCAATTGATAATGAATAATTAACAATTAAAAATTAACAATTGATAGGCTCCGAACGGTTGCTTTGCTATTTGTAGGAAACCGCTTTGGAGCCTATCGTGCCGTAGTTTAGAATAGTCGCTTTTCAGCGAGTGGGGATTAACGTCTGTTCCTGCCACTTTATCACCGGTTTCTCCTTCTCAAATTCAATGGGCAACCAGATATATCGGGCATCGCTGGGATGTTTGGGACGCCAGATGTCGGCCATGAAGAGATATTGGTCATTGCCAAGAGGAAGGATGAAGGTGCTCTGACCACCGAACGTCTTGTCGGCATTCGGGCCGATGCAGGGGTTGGGGTGTTGCGTCCAAGGTCCCCAAATGCTTGAGGCAGAGAACATTCTCGCCGCATTGGGTGCCCATCCCGTACAGCCTGACGTAATCATCCAGTAGGTGCCATTGCGTTTGAAGATGGCGGGCGCTTCATTGTGCCCAGCTGGTGCCACACGGGTATATCTTCCCGAATGGTGCAGGTAGTCGTTGGTCAGTTCGGCAATGTGCAACGTGAGGTTGTCTTCCGACGAAAAGATGTGATAGGCCTTGCCGTCGTCATCCACGTAGAGCGTCATGTCGCGCGACATTTGTCCGCCTTGGAAATCTCTCTTGACAAAGAGACCCTCAGCCACAGCGCGGTACCAGTCGGGAGTCCACCACGTCTTAAAGTGGTCAGCATCAAGCGTGTCCACCTTGCTCAATGCCTCGGCGTCAAAGGCCACGGGCCACTTCCCGGCATTGGCTCGACCGGAATAGAGGAATTCATAGGGGCCTTCGGGTCGTTCGGCAACGGCCACGCCAAAACGGGCAGCATTGTAGCCCCTCCCTTTCAGTTCGAGGTGGAACCACATACAGAACTTCCCCGTCTTTGCGTTGTATATCACTTTCGGGCGCTCCAAGATACAACCACGTTCGATGTCATGACCCTTTTGGTCGGTCACGCTGAGGGCCACACCGCAGTTGCGCCAGTTCATCAAGTCCTTTGAGGCATAGCACGTTACACCTACCAACGCATCGCTGGTATGGTCCGACTTGTGTTCGCCGAACCAATAGTAAGTGTCACCATACTTCAACACACCGCCACCATGGGCATTGATGTGATTGCCCTCCGTGTCGGGCCAAATCTCGCCGCTGCGGATGACTTGATTCTGAGCATTGACGGACAATGCCAACAGAGCGAAAATGAGAGAGAAAAAGATCTTGTTCATAGTTATTTGGAACTTATAGGAGTAAAAGACGAAAGTTGCAACGTTGCACAACAAGCCGGACCTATGTTATTATCTTAATTCTCCCAGTTCGGGTACTTCTTAAAATATTCTTCAACGTCTGTCAGGAAATGCTTTGAGTATTCAGTCTCATTTCCGTTGCAGTATTCCTCATAGTCCTTCGGCCATTTCTCCGACTTGAAGTAGGCTCTGGTCTTTGTGATATAATCTTTCAGTTCCTTCTCGAACGAAGTATGTTCGTCGTCCCCTTTCGTTATTTCGTCCACCACCAAACTGCCCTCTTCACGAATCAGGTGTACGATGAAGGGTTCGTCATCCAATTCTTGTTGTCCATACAGAAACCGAACAAGGGTATCGTAGCGGACGGTGATAGCGTCTTCCGATATCTTGCTGATTGAGATACCTTTGGGAACAATGGAATCAGAGTGTGGCAACGGGTCGATAAAACAGCGTAACCATACTTTACTGCTGAGGTCACATGTCTCGGCATATTCCAAATTGGTTTCAGGAACATCGACAGCGTGTTTTAGATATTTATAGAATCGCTTGGAGTAGGTCCATCGGTCAAGGAACTTGTGATCCAGTCGTTTGAACAATCGTACTGCTTCGTCGATATCATTTTCTTCCATGTGGATGAAGTCGGCTGATTCGGGAATCTGGTATTCGTCCTTCGAAGTGGGGCTGACGGAGGCTGGCTTGGTGTTTTCGTCAACGACCTCGGATGCCTCATTCCCTTCCACGGAAGTGCTCTCGGAGTGAGGGAGAATCAACTTGCTGGAGTTTTTGTTCTGGTTACTGCATGATGCGGTCAAGCCCAAAAAGAGTGCACCAATCAAGAAGCGGCTAATCTTTTTCATAGTGTCAGAATATGTAAATATGAGTTGGGTGTTTATATTGCTTGCAAATATAGTGTTTTTTCTCCAATCCTGCAAATCTTTCGGCCGTTCGAGTGTCGGTTCAGGACACTTTGTCGAAGACCCTCCGGATTTGGTCAGTTAGGGTGTCAAAAGTTGCCCGAAGTGGGGGAGTGCGACAAAAAACGTCGTTACTTTTCGCGTTAATCGGCAGAATAGTAGTACATTTGCAAAGTAAGGCTGGTGGTTGGTTTAACCTCGCCCCCCCCCTTATAACCTTAACACCTCATAACCTCACAACCTAAAAACCTCATTATGCGTATTTTCAATTCCCTCCTTTTCCTCCTTTTGACCTTGTCCATGCCCGTCATGGCAAAGAACGACAAAAACAACAAAAACGATGATTCAGTAAACTTTAGTATCACCAAGGATGATTTCCAGGAACTCGATGTCAAACCCGAATACCCTGGTGGCGAACCAGCCTTGATGGAATTTATCTTGCACAATCTGAAGTACCCGGCATCGGCCGCTAACAATGGTATTCAGGGCCGAGTCGAAGTCTCTTTCTACGTCGAAGAGGATGGCTCGCTCACTAATTTCGAAGTAATCAATCGTTGCAACGAGCACTTGAAGAAAGAGGCGTTGCGTGTCATCAAGGCCATGCCCAAATGGATTCCAGCCCAAAAGGATGGTCATGCTGTGCGTAGCAAATATGTCTTGCCCGTTACCTTCCGCCTGAAATAGTTTTTTTTCTTTCCGCTATCCATGAACAAAAGTCGATATTCCCTTCTCGCCTTGGTACTGTCCTTCGGGGCATGCGCCCAACCCCAGGAACCGGAGCAGGCACCACCACCGCCTCCCGCACCGTTGCTGTCGGGAGTGGCCGACAGCATCTATGTGGCTGGTGCACAGGCCGAAGTGAAGTCGTGGCAGATGGCGGCCGACAGCGATTTTGTGCGCTTGGCCGATGTCGTGCCCGACATCATTCAGGAGATACGTTATGCCACCTCTTACAACTTTGTGGGACGCCCCATTCCGGGGTATGAAGTGCCTGTGGCGTTGCTCACACGTCGTGCTGCCGACAGTCTGGCACAGGTGAGTCGGGACCTCCTGGCGCAGGGGTATCGGCTCAAGGTGTTCGATGCCTACCGTCCGCAACGTGCTGTGCTCTACTTCATTGGGTGGGCGCGTCAGGAGGCCGACACTTTGATGAAACCCTATTTCTACCCCGACATCGACAAGGCCGACGCTTTCCGCTTGGGCTATCTGGCGCACCGTTCCGGTCATACGCGCGGTTCGACCATCGACCTCACTCTCTTCGATATGCAGACCGGCAAGGAGGTCGATATGGGCGGTCCTTACGACTATTTCAGTCCTGTGTCGCACTATTGGTGCCGCGACGGTGTGTCGGCTCAGCAGTTCCGTCACCGCCGTCTGCTGCGTGAGGCGATGATGCGCCACGGTTTCCAACCCATCGGTACCGAGTGGTGGCATTTTACCCTCATTGACGAACCCTATCCCAACACCTCGTTCGATTTCCCCATTTCCAAAGAAGTATTATGAAACCAGCTGATTCTCAGCGACTCTGCATCCTCGTGCCCGATTCCTGCGGACCCGACGTGACCTCCATCGGTCGCAACTATACCAATGCCCTCCTCCGTGTCGGCTACCTTCCTTTGGTCGTCCCTTTGACCGCCGATGCCGAGGCCATCCGTCAGGCGGTCACGCTCTCCGACGGACTCCTGCTGCCGGGTGGCGAGGACGATGTCGATCCTGCGCTCTATGGCGAGTCGCCCGTGCCCGAGATAGGTCCTGTCAATGAGGTGCGCGACCGCTTCGAGCGAGCTCTGTTGGCCGAGATGGTGCGCCAACACAAACCCGTGCTGGGCATCTGCCGAGGAATCCAGGTCATCAACGTCTTCTTCGGCGGCACCCTCTGGCAGGACCTGCCGACCCAGTTGCCTCACTACGACATCGAGCACCAACGCCCCGACCAGAAATGGAGCGGTGTGCACGACATCCAGATTCTGCCTCAGTCGCACCTTCACGCCCTGTTGGGAGTCGATACAGCTTCGGTCAACAGCACCCACCACCAGGCGGTGCGCGATGTCGCTCCCGACTTCCAGGTCGCTGCCCGTAGCGCCGACGGCGTCATCGAGGCCATCGAGTCGTCGCTCCATGCCGTCCTCGGCGTTCAGTTCCATCCCGAACGCTTGGCTACCGGTGATGACAAGATTTTTACGAGCCTTTTCCGTCAGGCGTTTCGGCGTTGACCTTTTTGCTCCCACCGTTCGCGTCGGGACTCCCTCTTTTGCCTCCCTCCGTTGGCTCGTCGCAGCCCTTTGGCAGGAGGCAATTTCCGTCTTTGTTGACCCACCCTTTCACCCCATTTTGCTGACGTTATCCTTCCGTTGAACTGCTACTAAGTTTCTGCCTTCTTGCTACCTTTAAAAGGGAGAAAAAAGGCAGAAGGTCGATAGGAGAGAAGAGACAGGTCAAAGGTAGGAACGTGTGGCGCAAAGAGGTGCTCCGCAGTGCGAAGAAACTATCGGCAAAGAGCCAAAAGAAAAAGCCCAGGGCGAACCCTGGGCTTCCTTATTTTTGCAGTTGTTGCGGAGCGATTAGAGAGCGGCAACAGCTGAAGCGAACTTAGCGAACTCAACGTCGTTAGCAGCCTTCTCCTTGAGGGAAGCGTCCTTGGCGACAGCCTCCTTGAGGTTGGTGGCAACAGCCGAAGCGTTGTTGGTGCGAGCTGCTACGACAGCGAGGAGGTAGTAGGTGGTACCGTTCTTCTGGGCGATGCCATCGAGGGTAGCCTTAGCGTCGCTGTACTTCTCAGCGCAGATCTGAGCGACTGCGAGGTTGTTGCACTTCTTGCTACCGAATGAGTTGATAGCCTGTGCGTACTTGCCCTTGCGGACGAGGAGAGTACCATAAGCCTCGCCGTACTCCTCGCAAGAACCAGCCTTGCCGAGGTAAGTCTCAGCAGCAGCGAGGTCACCCTCCTGGAGAGCGATGAGACCGAGGTTCATGTTAGCCTGTGCGTTGTTGGCGTCCTTAGCAACGACACCTTCCCAGGTCTTCTTAGCCTCGTCGAACTTGCCCTCGTTGAAGAGGATACCGGCGGTGTTGTTGGCAGCGCGGACATCCTGAGGAAAGCGGTTGGTAGCGATGCGGTAGGTGTTGAGCTTCTCGGCGTCGGTCTTCTGCAACTTAGCAGCATAGAGCAACTCTTCGAGAGTCAACGAATCTGGAGTGCTGGCCAGGATGCTGAGGATCTCCTCGTCAGAGTGACCGATGTTGCGGATGGTAGCGGTTACCTTAGAGTAACGGAGCTGTGGCAGGATCTCGTCGGCCAACTCCTTGTAGGCAGCCGAGAGGTTCTTGATTTCAGCCTCACGCTGGTCAGGGTTGGTGATGCGGCCGAGGACGTTGAGCACGAGCTGCTTGTCCTGGATGTCGCTGTTCTGAACGAGGGTACGGAAGCCTTCCCAATCCTCGGCAATCTGCTCAGGAGTGATCTTGCCGTCGAGCTTAGCCTTCTTGAGGAAGCTCTGCAAGTAGTTAGAAGAAGCCTTCTCACGACCGGCAGCGAGTTTCTCGTTGAGGGTAACGGCACCTTCAGGAGAAGCGGTAGAAACCATTTCGATGCCCTCGAACTGACGACGGTCCTCCTTCTGGGTGTTCTTGATCTGGTTCTCGACCTCCTTCATCTCGGCCTTCTTGGTCTCGGTGCCACGCAGGTTAGTGCTCTGGTACTGATAGATGAGAGAAGCGTTGTACTTGTCGAAAGTATCCTTGACGAACTGGTCGGCTGAGTAAGCTGGAGTAGCCTCGGCAGCAGTTGCCATGGTCTCGGTTGCTACGATGCCGTCAGCAATCTTGATGCGGTCGAAGGTAAATTCCTTCTTGCCAGCGTGGCCGACATACTCGATATAGAGCTCGGACTTGGCCATGTCAGGCACATAGTCGAAGTGAGCCTTGAAGGTGAGGGTACCGCCGTACTTGTAGTTGACGGTCTCGTCATTGCCCTTGACCTTCTCGCCCTGGTAGGTGATGGTCTCCGACTTGGCCTCGCCGTTGGCATAGACCAATACTGGGGTGATGTCGAGGGTTGCCTTCTTCTTGAAGTATTTCTCTGGGTAAGTTACGGTGATGGTAGCATCCACTGAACCGCCTACCTCAACCAATGGACTTGGGTCGCAAGTGAAGTTCTCACTTGTGAGTGGCTTGAGGTTGTTGCAGGAAGTGGTAGCAAGAAGGGCCACTGCTGCAAGAGCTAATGAATAAATCTTCTTCATTTTTGGTAAAAAATTAAGTTTGATATTTGAGTAATTATTTTGTCTCAGAGGGTTGTGTATTATTGTTTATACATACATATAAACGCCGCAAAGATATATCTTTTTTTAGTAAATTGCAAATTTTAACATCAATTATTACAATTTCTTTGCGCTATTTTTGCATTTTTTTACTTAAATCGGGTGTTTGTTGCGCGGATGATAGGTTAAAATCTCTTCTTTAAGCATTTGCCTATCCACTTTCGTGTATATTTCGGTCGTTGAAATCTGCTCGTGACCGAGCATCATCTGGATGGCTCTTAAATTGGCTCCACCTTCCAATAAGTGGGTGGCAAAAGTGTGCCTCATGGTGTGTGGACTGATCTCTTTCTGGATGCCGGCTTCCTGGGCATAACGCTTGACGATGTTGAACACCATCATGCGACTCAGGGCGCGGCCGAAGCGGTTCAAAAAGACATAGTCCTGAAAACCGGGTTTGACGTCGAGTTCGTAGCGGAACTGAAAGTAGTTGTGTATCTCGCGTAGGGCAGAGTCGGAAATTGGGACGATGCGTTGCTTCCGGCCTTTGCCGAAAACCAGGATATATCGCTCATTTTCAAAGATATTCGAGATGCGCAGGTCGGTCAGTTCGGAGACGCGCAGACCGCAACTGTAGAGGGTTTCGAGGATGGCGCGGTTGCGTTGCCCGTCGCAGGTGGAGGGATCGGTGGCAGCAATCATGGCATCCACCTCCTGGAGCGACAGGACGGTGGGAAGGTGTTCGCCCAACTTGGGTGCGTCAATCAATTCGGTAGGATCCACCTCCAGGATGCCCTCCAACCGAAGAAACTTGTAGAAGGAACGCACGCCGACTAGGATGCGTTTCTGCGAAGTGGGGGAGATGCCTACATCGCGTAGGCCACAAAGGAAATCCTCTATGTCCTGTTGTGCCAAAGTCTCCAGTTCGAGGCCCTTCGATTCGGCGTAGATTTGCAGCTTTTTGATGTCCGAAATGTAGGCTTCAACTGAATTATCCGTCAAGTTTCGCTCAAATTTCAGGAAAGATTGATAATTTGTTAAATTATTTTCATTCATTTCGATTTTTTTTGCTATCTTTGCACCACGGCGTGTTGTGATTTGCGGCAAAAGATAGTGTTATTTGCTGCAAAATTACAGAAAAAAGAGTTATCGTCCAAATTTATTATGAAAATTCTTATCATCAACGGTCCCAACCTGAACCTTTTGGGTCGTCGCGAACCGGGCATCTACGGTTCGGACACCTTCGAGGATTACTTTGCTCAGCTCCAGGAGGAGCAGAGTGACATCCACCTCGAATACTTCCAGAGCAATGTGGAGGGTGCTATTGTGGACCGACTGCATCAAGCCGGTTTCGGCAAGGATGCCAACCTGAGCGAGGGCGAATGTCATCCCGACGGCGGCATGGTGGACGGCATCGTGCTCAATGCCGGAGCCTACACGCATACCAGTGTGGCCATCCATGATGCCATCAAGGCCATCTCCATTCCGGTCATCGAGGTTCACATCAGTAATGTGCACCAGCGTGAGGAGTTCCGCCATCACTCTTATATCTCTCCAGCCGCCGCCGGCATCATCGTTGGCTTTGGTCTGAATGGTTACCGTCTGGCCATAGAGGGACTTAAAGAGATGATAGAAGAAGAGTAAACAGGAAACTGCTGTGGTTTCCCCGAATTGAAATAAATAGAGAATAAGACACTTCGGATGAAGGTCGTTTCCCAGGTGGGACATTGCCCGTCGCGGAACCTCCTTTGAAGTTATTTAAGGTAAAGTAAGATTATGAAGAAGACTAAGATCGTATGCACCATCAGTGATATACGTTGTGACGTTCCTTTCCTGCAGAATCTGTATGATCGCGGAATGAACGTAGTAAGAATGAATACTGCTCATGCCACCGACGAGGGGTTGCATCAGTTGATTGCCAACGTCCGCCAGGTGAGCGACATGATACCAATCCTGATCGACACCAAGGGACCGGAGATTCGTACTACCGTCTTCCCTGCTGACTATACTGAGAAGTTTGTTATCTTCGAGCCCGGCGACAAGGTGCGCATGGTGGGTAATCCGGAAGGACTTTCGACCCACGAGGAGATCTCGATGAACTATGCCGACTTTGTCAAGGACGTGCCGGTTGGTGCTTGCGTCTTGATTGACGACGGCGAGATTGCCTTCAAGGTCATCGAGAAGAAGGGTAACGCCCTCATCGCTGAGGCACAGAACCATGGCGAGATGGGTCAGCGTAAGTCGGTCAACGTGCCGGGCGTCAGCATCAAGTTGCCATCGCTCACCGAGAAGGACCGCCACAACATCGAGTTGGCCATCCGCGAAGATATCGACTTCATCGCCCACTCGTTTGTCCGTTCCAAGCAGGATATCCTCGACATTCAGGAGATTCTTGATGCCCACCACTCGAACATCAAGATTATTGCCAAGATTGAGAATCAGGAGGGTGTAGATAACATCGACGAGATTCTGGACGTAGCTTACGGCGTCATGGTGGCGCGTGGTGACCTCGGCATCGAGGTGCCTCAGGAGAAGATTCCTGGCATTCAGCGTATGCTCATCCGCAAGTGTACGTTGCGCAATAAGCCTGTCATCGTCGCTACCCAGATGTTGCACACCATGATCAAGAACCCACGTCCTACGCGTGCCGAGATTTCGGACATCGCCAATGCTGTGTTCGCCTTGACCGATGCCGTGATGCTCTCGGGCGAAACCGCTTACGGTGCTTATCCTTGTGAGGCGGTTCAGACCATGGCCAATGTCTGCATGGAGGCTGAGGCAGAACTCGACTCGCAGGAATACAAGATGCCAAGCTACTTCGGTAAGGTGTCGCCCAATACGGCCAGCTACCTTTGTAAGCATGCTGCCATCGCCCAGGAGAGTCTCGGCGTGAAGGCATTTATCACCGAGAACTACAGCGGTTACGCTTCGCGTATGTTGTCAAGCTATCGTCCTAAGGGCCCAATCTTTGCCCTCTGCCACGACATGCACGCCGTGCGTCTGTTGGGTCTGAGTTTCGGCGTTCAGCCCAGCTTGGTCAAGGCATCGGACAACCACTTCCTCTATATGGGCTTGTCTCAGCTCGTCCAGAGCGGCAAGGTAAACGAGGAGGACTTGATGGCCTACCTTTGGGGTGCAACCAGCAACGGTATTTCGTCGTTGGAAATCAACAAGGCTGCCAAGATTTTGCGCGAGGCGTGAAGGCCCCCCTCCCAAATTGCCCCTCGGCTAAAGCCTCGTCTTCTCGCGGAGGGTTATCAACCCTCCTAATTGCTGCGAGGACCCCGAGGGGAGGAGAAGGGCGGTAAGTGTAATGGGTAAAGAGTAGAGAGTAAAGTAGTATGTTATAGCTGCTTGCGCTTTTCGGATTGCTCCGATTACTCTGATTATTCGGAATAGTCAGATTACTCAGAATTTTCCGATAACTCCGATAATATTTATTATTTAATATTTGACCAAGTCCCTTGAACTACGAGGAAACTGCTGACGCATTGGACGAATATGTGCTTCGGCACATCGACCCCGAACCCGAGGTGCTGCACCGGGTGCAACGTCTGACGCATGTGCGCCTCACTTACACTCGTATGTGCAGCGGCCACTTGCAAGGGCGTATGCTCAAGATGCTCTGCGAGTTAGCGCAGGCGCATTGCATCCTGGAACTGGGTACGTTCAGTGGCTATAGTGCTTTGAGCATGGCCGAGGCGTTGACCCCTGACCCCAAGACGGGCAGGGAGGCGCTCCACACCATCGAGGTGTTCGACGAGTTGGAGGACTTCATCCGTGAGAATCTGGCTGCGGCTGGAACGGTCGGTGAGAAGGTGCACCTCCATCTGGGCGATGCCCTGGATCTCATTCCTCGGGTGAGTGAGGAGGTCGGTCGACCCTGGGATGTCTGTTTCATCGATGCCGACAAGCGCTGTTACTTGGAGTACTACGAGAAGGTGCTTCCCTATATGCGACCGGGCGGACTCATCCTTGCCGACAATACGCTATGGGACGGCAAAGTGTTGGAGGAACATCCCAAGGAGAGCGACCTCCAGACGCGTGGCCTTCAACGCTTTAACGACTTCATTGCTCAGGACCAACGTGTGGAGAAGGTGATCCTGCCTATGCGCGACGGACTGACGATGATAAGGGTAAAGAAATTGAAAAGAAAGTGAAAAGGAAGTGACAGAGAAGTGACAAGGACGTAACAAGGAAGTGACAAGGACGTAACCTGTACGATACCTTCTTCTCCGTAGGTCGCGTTTTTGACGCGACTCCCCCTTAAATCGCGACCCCCACCTAAAGCCGCGACCCTCTTAACTTCGCATCTCCCTTTAAAAATATATTTTTTATGGAATCAACAAGATTGGACAAAGTGAACCGACTGCTTGAAAAAGAGTTGGCCGAGATATTGAGACAAGAGACTGCCAAGACGCACGGCCTCATGGTCAGTGTCAGTGCTGTGCGTACGGCACCCGACTTGAGTTTTGCCAAAGTGTTTGTCAGTGTCTTCCCTTCGGACAAGGGTACGGAGATTGTCAATAACCTGAACAAACAGGTTGGTGGCATCCGTGGTGCCTTGGGTAACAAGGTACGTTATCAACTTCGCATCATTCCAGAGTTGCGTTTCGATATTGACGACTCGCTCGATTATCTGGAACGTATTGACGAACTCTTGAAGAAATAAGGGATACCCTCAGGAATAGGGTATTCCTTTTGTGCTTTTAACCCGAGAAGTTGGAGTAGGCCTCAAAAATACCAGCGAAGAGAATAATTGCCGTTTCCCCATGTTAGAACTGAAGATTGCCGCCCGTTATTTATTGGCTCCCAAAAGTCATAGCGCCATCAATGCCATCACGATAGTGGCTGCCTGTGGCGTGGCAATCATCACCGCTGCCTTGGTGTGTGTGCTCTCGGTCTATAATGGGTTCGAGGACTTGGTGGGGCAACTCACTTCGCAATTGGACCCGCCGCTCAAGGTCGTTCCCGTGGAGGGTAAGACTTTCCAGGACGATGCTGAACTGTATCGGTGGATGAGTGAGCAACCCGGAGTGGAAGCGGTCAGCCGCACCTTGCAGGAGGTGGTTCTCATCGTCAATGGTGACCGACAGATTCCTGCCCAAATGAAGGGCGTCGATTCTCTTTATCAACGGGTTACGCATATCGACAGCATCCTGTGGCGCGGCGAATACAAGTTGTCGGACGAGGTGGTCGATTACACGTTACTGGGTGTCGGACTCTCCCAACTGGTGGGCAGTCGGCCAGGATTTATCCGCCCCCTCTCTTTCTATTGCCCCCGTCGGCAGGGAAAGGTCAACCTACTGAACCCCGAAGAGGCTTTCGTTCAACATTCTTTCTTCTGCGCGGCGCAGTTTGCTGTTCAACAGAGCGACTATGACGATGTCCTCTGCATCGTGAGTCTCCGGGCTGCACGCGACTTGTTGCAAGATTCGACCCTCTGTTCCGCTTATGAGGTACGCGTCACGCCGGAATCCGACGTAGCAGCCGTCAAGACCAACTTAATGCAACGGCTTCAACCGCTTGGTCTTCAAGTGCTTGACCAACGGGAACAGCAGGCCGATAGTTACCGCATCGTTCAGATAGAGAAGTGGGTCACTTTCCTCCTGATACTCTTTATCTTGCTCATTGCTTCGTTCAATATCATCGGAGCACTCTCCATGTTGATTATTGACAAAGAGAAAGAGATTTTCACCTTGCAATGGTTGGGTGCCGACGTCAGCATGGTGCGCCGCATCTTTATGTGGGAGGGTTGGCTCATTTCCTGTGTCGGAGCCTGTGTCGGATTGCTTTTGGGTGCCGCGCTCAGCTGGTTGCAGGAGCATTATCACTTGATTTCGTTGGGCGATGGCAGTTCGACCTTCGTGGTGGACAGTTATCCTGTCCGACTCCTTTGGAGCGACGTGGCAGGAGCCGCTATTGCGGTGTTGCTTATTGGGCTATTGGCAACACTCTTGCCGGTCTTCCATGCGGGTAAGTTACAAAGGGACTAAGGGCTAAGGACCAAGTACAAAGGGCTAATTACCAAGTAAAAGACAAATAACTAAGGACTAAATACCAACATAAATAACTAAGGACTAAATATATTATTTCTAATTTAAATAACATGAAAAAGTTTACAGAACACGGAGCGTACGTCCTCTTGGGCGCAGCACTTGTCTTGGCAAGTGCGTGCAGCAAGGACGGAGCTTATGACGATCTGACCAAGTCGGACGGTATCGATCTGACGATTGGGCTTTCGGACGATGGGTTTACACTGCCTTTGGGTTCTACCGACAAGATTTTTCTCACCGAGATGATCGACTCGTTGGATTCCGAGAGTATCCACATTGACGAAGATGGTCAGTATTATGTGGGCATTTCGGGTGACATGGGTAGCACCGATTTCACCATTCGCGACATCAAGCTCGATATGGACCCTGAGATTGAAGCCCGCGAGTTTTCACTCTTCTTGGACTACAACTGGGGTCCGTTGCAGCCTATTCTGGACAGTCGCAATGAGGGTGATCCATTGGACGACTTGTCTGTCTTGGGTCACAAGATCGTTAGCGACAACATCTGGGCGGGTACGGGCGTCGAGAAGACCGAGTTTGTCATCTCTGCCCGAAACGTTGACCGCGCCTTGAAAGATATCTACACGGCCACCTTCAAAGAGGATTCCAAAGCCACTCTCTCGTTGACGCTCAACAATCTGCCTTGTGCCAGTGAGGAATATACCATCACCTTGCACGATGTCTGTGTCGTGTTGCCTTCGTATGTTAAGTTGGCTCACGGCGATACCAAAGTGCCTTACCCGACGGACTCCATCAAGGATTTGGGCGAGAATGGCACCATCACGTTGACCAAACCAGCCGGTGCAACCAGCGTCAGTTGGACTTCGCACGAGTTCATTATCAACGGTTTGCACATGCCCGAGGATGCTCCCCAGCCTGTCATCAATGGTAGAATTGACCGCACCGATACCCTTATCCTGATTGCTACGACCGAAATCAGTTCTATGGCCATCTCGGCTACTGACTTGAAAGTCGGCCCAAAGAATGCGGATGGTCACCGCACCGCCGTATTCAAGAATCCGGTTCAGGTCAATACCTCGCTGGATGTCCTGTCTTGCCAATTGGCTTCTGTCGATGGTCGTTTCGACCCATATATCGCACCGGCACAGAGCACCGTTTACTTCGAGATTAGCGACAATCTGGATTTCCTCAAGAAAGACGATGTCGTTCTGGAGGTTGCCAATCCAACGTTCCATATTCACATGGACAATCCTTGTAAGGCCAAGTTGATTGCCCAGATGTCGGTGGAAGCCGACAATGGTCGCAGTGCGGAATTCAAGGATGTCATCATCCGCCCTACCGAGAACAATATCCTGGACCTCTGGTTCAGCGCTTTGGACGATGATCCGGCACACGACCGCTATGCTTGTCCGACGCTCAACAAGCTCATCCAACCTTTCCCGAACAGCTTCGACGTCAAGTTGGAGGCCAATGTCGATACCGTCGGACACTATTTGCTCGAAGTGGGTAAGCGTGAGGACATTTCGGGCGATTACGAAGTGCGTATTCCGTTCCTTTTCAACGCCATTGACCTGACTTACGACGAAGAGATAGAGGATGTCTTCGACGACGATATGAGCGACTATGTCTCTACCATCCAGGATGTGACGATGTCGTTCTCGGTCATCAACACCATCCCGCTGAACCTTGCTTTGACCATTGTCGGGCGTGATAAGAATGGCAACGAGGACCCCTCTTTGGTCAAGAGTACCCCGACCACCATTGCAGCCGGTTCGTTGGCCAATCCGGTGACCAGCCGTGTGGCAACGAATGTCAGCATTCCCGACGTCTCGGCAGTCAAGGATCTCATTGTTCGCGTCCGCGTTCATGGCGAGGGCTGCGACCTGAATGGACATCAGTATGTTAAGTTCGAGGATATGAAGATGACTCTTCGCGACCTCACCATTGATTGTAATGAAAAGTAATACCCAACCTCAACAGACTTTATGACGATGAAAACGAACATTAAACAACTCACTCTCTTAGCCCTGTTGAGTAGCGCCGCCTTGACCGTCAATGCTCAGGCGTTGCGAACGGGCTACTTTTCAGACAGTTACCTCTATCGCCACCAGATGAATCCGGCGTTGGCCAACACCTCGGCCTACTTCTGTATGCCTGTTCTTGGCAACATGAGTGTCGATTTCGGCGCCAACTTCGGCGTGAAGAACTTCATCTTCGAGCGTCCCGATGGCGATGGTCTCACCACCTTCATGCATCCGGGCATCAAGAAGGGCTTCCTCGACGATCTGGAGGAGATGAACAAGATGAACCTCAACTTGGACTTCTCTGTTATCTCGGTGGGCTTCAATGCCTTTGGCGGTTACAACACCATCGAGTCGGGACTGCACACCCGCGCCCATGTCGGGTTGGACCGCGACCTCTTCCGTTTCATGAAGGAGATGTCCAGCAACCGTATCTATGATCTCAGCAAAACCCGTGCCACCGCTATGGCTTGGGAGGATATTTCGTTAGGCCATTCTCGTCAGATTACCGAAGACCTCCGTGTCGGTCTGAAAGTCAAGGTGTTACTCGGATTGGCCTATGCCGATGCCGACTTTGATGGCACCAAAGCTTACTTCGGCGATGACATGTGGCTCATCAACATGCGAGGCAACCTCAACATTGCGGGTGGTGGCAAAATGACTACCAAGGAGGGCAGTCAGGAGATGGATGGTTACGACGACTTCCAGGCAGGCGTCAATGGTTTCGGTATGGCGTTCGACATGGGTGCTACCTACCGTATGCCGATGGTGCCAGGACTGACTCTTTCCACCGCTTTGACCGATATTGGTACTATCAAGTGGGACTGCGAACAAGCCAAGGCGGGCAACGAACCTTTCCGTTTCGACGGTTTCCAGGATGCCAAGATTCATAGTGAACAAGGTTCGGTCGATCCCAAAACAGGCAAGTCGGGTTACTATGATGGCACCATGGACGAACAGATGGAGCGCATCGGCGACGACCTCGAGGACATGGTTAAGTTGAACGTCTCCGGCTCCAAGAAAAAGAAGCAAGGCATGGGTGTCACCATGACGATGGGCGCCGAGTACGAACTTCCCGTCTATACCAAGATTTCGTTTGGCGCCCTTTATACCCAGCGTTTCTCCAAGACCTTCGGATATGCTGAGGGCCGTTTGGTAACCAACTATGCGCCCAGCCGCATCTTCGACCTCGCCTTGTCAGGTTCGCTCTCTTCCTATGGTGCCAGCTTCGGCACGTTGCTCAACCTGCATGTGCCTGGTTTCAACCTTTTTGTCGGTCTGGATCGCTGCTATTGCGGCTCGGTCAACAACGACATGGTTCCGTTGGAGAAGGGCAGCACCAACTTCGCTTTCGGCATCAACTTCCCCTTGGGTTTGTAAAAACTCAAGGGAAGCAGCGAGGATATGACAAAGAAGTGAAAAAGAATTGACAGAGAAGTGACAAGGACGTTTGCTTCTTTATGCACAAGTAACTCTCGCCCTCTCCTAAAATCGATTTTGAATGACAATACAATAAAGAAGCGCACCGACTTTCGGTGCGCTTCTTTATTTATATGTATTGAGAAGAATTTACTTCTTCTTAGGTCTTTTGGCACGTAATGTCGGTACATCAACGTTGCGGTAAGTCGAAGCAGATTGCTCTCCGGTTTGGGCTCTATCAATGATGAGCGTAGCACGCAAAATATACTGGTAAATGGTCTTCTTGTAATTAGCCTCAGTTGCATCTGCACCCTTGGTAAATACACCAAGACCAAAGCCATACATAGATTCAGGATCCAATGCGACAGACAAGTAAGTTGCGTTGTCCTCCCAATCGTAGAAAGGAATATCTGTGTAACTTACGTTTGTGAAATCGGGAGCGAAACCTGCCCCAATGCCGACGATGTCCAAGTCGTACTTTCCACCGTAATCGCCGACATACGACTTGTTGCTCAGCGTGAAGTTTAAGGTCGTACCATTATGCTTCATAGGGATGACCCAAGGTTTCTTTTCCTTGGACAACTTCTCGGAACCTACGATTTCGAAACCATCCTTCGTAACATTGACATCCAAGGTGTCTTTGAAGAGTTGCTGATTCTTCTTGTCATAGTCGATGTAAGCAAGTTTTGCTGGACCATAGATGTCCGTGTTCAAGTCGTACTGAGAGATAATCAACACGTCGCGGAGTGCGCCACACTCAAATACAAGGAAGCCCTGACGGAGGTGACCTGAGGTGTTGGGCGCAACCGTGATGTAAATAGAATCCTCGGTCAACTCGTAACCGTACCATTTTTCATGCTCTTCGGAGAGCAGAAGAGGTTCCACTGAAGAGTATCCGAAAGCGTAAGTAGCTGCCTCATTAGAGGGAAGCCAAAATGCACTGTACTCCTCATTTTCGACAATGGCAACTGTTGGAGCACCCTTCACAGTAAACGTTGGGGTGAAGTCTCGGTTAACACCATTCTGGATAACAACGATATCCTTCTCGCCTTGACCATCGGAAAGTTTGATGACGGCATTACGGCCTTGGATATTGTTGTAGTTCTTACCTACTTTGACGAGGATGGTACCCTCTGTAGGCTGACTTAATTCCACCCAAGCTGAATCACAGCTGAAGGAGACTTTGTTTTCCGACTCAAAAACAATGCTGCCCTCGCCGCCCAGACAGTCAAAATGGACATCAGTCTGGATCAACTTGATGCTGCTTTCCGTGGGTGTATAGGTAGCATCCTCTTCCTCGCAGGCGCTGAAGCCAGCAAGGATAGAGATGGATATAGCAAAAAGACTAAAAAACTTTTTCATAATTATTTGTCATTAGAAAGCAGCAACCTCTGAAGTGGTTACAGTGAAATAAACGGAAGGATCACTGACTTTCGTCAACATCAAAAGGGAGCCGCGTTTGTCCAGTGGGGTAATCTTAAATGTGCCATTACAAGTTGCAGGGAATGCCTTGAAGGCAGGGATGTTTGACTCAACAAAGCTAACATTGAGATCCGTAGGATGTGCACCTGTTATATCGATCGTTACAACATCTTCGTCTTCGGGAGTCAAAATGCAAGTATATTTACACTGATATCCTCCTCCGAAAATAACGTCGAAAATACCGTCTTCAACAAAGCAGTAATCGATATCAAAACCGAAACCTTGCTTCAATCCATTGGCCGCACTTGTCCAACCAGGCTGAAGTGATGGGCAAAGGTTTTTATAAGTGAGGAACCATGTCTTGCTCAAGAAAGTCTCAACAGGAGTTTTAACGATTGCCTCCAGTGTGGCGTTGAGACCATACAAAGAAAGCTGGGCGGTAGTTGTGTCGAAGGCGAAAGCTGAAATCTCTCGGCCATTGAACTCAACTGGGTTATAGAACAATCCACCTGTTTTACTGATGATGAATGCTGTAGTAGCATATTCACCTGTTTCGGCATCCAAAATCTCAAACTGGCGCTTGTCCAGGTCGAGGGCAACGACAATCTTGCCATTATTAGAAATGAATTCAGACATGATGTTCTCACTCATTTCCTTAATGCTCTTGAGATAGTCATCTCCATTCTCTTCCAGACGGTGCATGTACAGGACGTTGCCAGAACGGGTACCCTTCAGGGTAATCGTGTTCTTGTCATCCGAAACGCCCAGAATGAGGAACAGGTTGTCTCCATCTTTTGCCTCATACAATACGTTAGATGGCGTCGAAAATTTGTGGAACGATTCATTATAGGTATCCACCATGAGACAAGGACCGCTCTCGTTATTGAGTTTGTAGAGTGTGGTAAACGATTCTTCATCCGATTCACTGGTGACGGTTACGTTTTCCTTGTCAAACTTCAATGTGTAAGTGAAGCCACCATACTGCTGTGTGCGGTCGGGGAAATAATTGAAAGCCCAACCGTGTTCTGCACTTACCAGAACATCCTGCACATTAGCAAGGTACGAAGTCAAACGTTTGGATGCAGAATCATCGAACACATCTTCTTGATCCTTCAAGCATGATGTCAAAGAAAATGCTGTCAGGAAAACAACAAGAAGAGTATAAATACTATTTTTTTTCATATAACATATTCTTAAAGGTCAATATTTGTAAGATCAATCTTACCTGCCACGATATCGTTTTGACGACGGATGATAGCATCGCGAAGCACATCAATGTCGATGTTGAATACATCTTTCATGTACTCGCGGACGATGTCAAGCTTCTGCTCAATCAGTTCACGACCTTTTATTGTCTGGTCTTTGTCATCCTCCCAGGTGGTATCGGCTTTCTTCATCTGGGTTTCCCACCATTCGGCATCGTTCGTTATGTACGTTGACAACATCTCGGCGAAATCCTCGCGATCCTCCATTTGGGCGTAGTCTGTGATGAAGCCTCGCTTCAGATGTGCCGTATTGTAAGGAGCCTTACTCCAAGAGTCTTTGACATACTTAGAGGGAGTAACCTGTTTGAATGAAGTAGGATAGTTGCGCGTCTGGTTCAAGATATGCGTAAACTCGTGGTGAATGGTCTTGATGAAGTATTCATTAAGAGTTACTGGGTCTGCGATAACTTTCTCTGTCAAGTGATTGACACCCATCAGGATAATCTTGCGACCACCTTCTGCTGTACCCAAGGTCATAGTACCGTTGTTGCGGAACTCGAATTCTCCAATTAAGAAAAATTCTTTTGGGAAGTAGCTACAAGTGAAATCGACTCCTGCCACCTCGTTGTATGACTCGATACAGAGATATTCTACCAAGTGTGCCAACTTGATGGAGTTGGTCATATCGGCAGGCACGGTATAGTAGTCGTAGTCTGCCTCAATTTCCTCGTAACGGTACTTGAAGTCAATGTTATAAGGAAGCACATAGTGCAAATCGAGCCACTTGTCAAACTTGTTCTGCACATAACTGTCAACGGTTATGACAGACTCTTTCTGTATGGCGTTATCATCGTCACAACCTACGAAGCCCATAGAAAGAGCTAAAAGTGGTAGGACGGATAAAATATATTTCTTCATAGTTCAATGTCTAAATTATGGTGAAACATTATGACTATTCTTTTAACGAGGATTAGGAGTATAACCCGCCATTCGGATAGACAGTGGAATCTGCATAGCACGACGAGGATCATCGACTGTAAGCCAATCGGTTACCTTCGCTGGCTTGTCGGCAGCGTCCATTGTACGACGAGGAATCACAATGCCATAGCGCTTGATATCGAACCAGCGCTTGCCTTCGTTGAGCGTCTCGTAACGGCGCATAGCCAATAACAACTGAAGCATGCACTCCTGAGTAGAACCCTCATCGTCGATGTGGAACTTCGGATGCAAGTGCTTTTTGAGGGTAGATTCCATACCTAAGGAATCCTTCTTCGCGGTATCGAAGCTGTAATCAATACCGTTGATGAACGATACAATTTTGGCAGGAGTCAAGGTGAGATTCGTATTGGCTATATTCTGCATCCAGAGAGTCATGTCGGCAGCAGCCTCGTCGAATTTGCCCAGCAGGATCTGGGACTCAGCACGGCACAACAGAACTTCGTCACTTGTAACAGGACAATATACAGAATGTGGGTGACCGATACCTGCCACGGCATCTGTATATTCAAAAATGTATGGGAGATTGTTCTTCGACCACAGACTGACATTGGTCGCATTGTAGATACCCATAGTATAATAGAAAGAACTATAATTCTTACCCCACAAAGCAGCCAAAGCATCGACAGTCTCGTTCGTGCCGATGTATTCATCGTGCGCATAGCGTTTTGCAACGGACCATGGACCGAATACCACGCCACTTTCGGAATCGCAGGTGAGCAGCATCAAGTTGGCTGGTTCAGAAGAACTGGCATAATGACGTGCTCGGATTTTCTCGTCATCAGGCAACTTGGTCATAGCTTTGTGGTCGCGCAAGATGCTTCGTGGATTGGTTCCCAACACTTTGTTGGCACTTTCAATGGCCTTTTCCCACTGCTCTGAGTACAGATAGAAGCGGGTGGCGAAAGCGTAGGCCGCATTCTTGTTGAAGTGGTATTTCGGTACGTCAAATACATCCTTGACCAGAGGTAAGGCCTCCTCAATGTCTGCCTGAATGGCAGCATAACACTCCTTGACCGTCTGACGCTTATATTGAGGGTTGAGTGTGGTTTCTGGCTTGGTGACGATGGTGATGCCTAAAGAGGTGTTGTCATCTGCACTGTAATGCTGCGCGAAACAGTTGACCAAGATAAAGTTGGCAAAGGCGCGGCAAAGCAATGCCTCTGCACGATAGCCACTCCATTCCTCGTTCTTGCCCAGTTTGTCAATGGCTTCCAAAACGGTATTGGCGGTCTCTACACAACCATTGTAATCACTCCATAAATCTTCAGGATCGCTGAAATTGGTCTCTGTAACATCTGTCCAAGAAGCAACCTGATCAAAGTATCGTTCTGTGTAGGGATTGCTTTCTCCCATATCATTGATGTTGTCCGACATCAATTCATTAAGGACGATGCACTCTTTGGTGGGATAGGCAGAAACCAACAGACCCTTGATTTTCTTTTCTGTATCCAGTTCCGCACGATTGTCTGGTACTTTATCCAGAAAATCATCGCAACTTGCAAAGGCGATAGCAGCCAGAGCTAAAACCGCACTTGATTGAAATATATTCTTTTTCATAAATGTCTATACTAATTAAATACCAACCTTCAAAGTCAAAGTAAACTGCTTAGGCATTGGCACAGCCACACCACCTGTGTTGAAGAACTCAGGATCCTGACCGTTCAACTTCTTGTCTGCATAGATCAGGAAGAGGTTGGTAGCCTGCAACTTGAGAGACAGGTTGCTGACGTTCATAGGAGTAATGAGCTTCTTGGGGAAGTCATAGCCCAAGGAAATTTCCTTCATACGGATGAAGTCACCCTTGGCAATACGTTCGGTAGAATAGTTGTATGCGTTGTAAGCAAAGCTGAGGTTAGAGTCATTCTTATTCTGACGCTTGGAAGCGATGACCGGAATGGTCGTCTTGTTCTCGTCGCCAGGAACCATCCAACGGTTGGCAAACTCTTTTGGCATAGAGTTCAAGTCGTTATACTCGTCCTTGAAGACTGGATCCAGACGGACTACGTTGCCGAAGGAGTAGGTAATAAAGATGTTGAGCATCCAGTTCTTGTACTTGAAGATGTTGCCCAGTGAACCGGTGTCGGTTGGGTCAACGCTACCGGAGTACTTGAGGAACTTCAGTTTCTCCTCGTCACGCTCCTGGAAGTAGATGCCCGTAGAGGTGATGTTGCCATCCTGATCCAGGAAGAGTGGCAGACCCTCATCGCTCAAGCCCATGAATGGAACAGAGAAGAGTGAACGGACGGGGTAACCGACTTTGGCGAAACCGCTGCCGGCAACGAGGTCGATGACGCGGGAATAGTTGTCCAATTCCGTAACCTCATTGTGTGTGTGCGAGTAAACGAAGTTGGTGGTCCAAGAGAAGTCCTTGGTCTTGATGTTGTTGGTAGTCAAGCTCAACTCCACGCCATTTGACTTCATGGAAGCTACGTTACCATACTTCGTGCCGAGACGTGGGGTATTGACAATACCGATCAAGTCGAAGTTGTCACGCTTGTACCAATCAAAGGTCAAGTTGATGCGGTTGTCCAGGAAACCGAGGTCAGCACCGAAGTTCAACTCGTGCTTCTTCTCGTAAGTCAGTTCTGAGTTGGCAGGAGCATCGAGTGCCAATCCTGACTCATAATCACCGGCAACAGGACGCCAAGGTGTATAGCTCTTGATGACTGGCAGGGAGTTGGTTACCCACTCTGGACCACTCTCTGCGGTCAGGGAGTAGGATCCCTTGAGGGTGGCGTGGCTAAGTACTTGACCAACAAGGTCGTTGAACCACTCCTCCTCGTGTGCATTCCAAGCGGTAGATACGTTCCACGTTGGCAACCAACGGGCCGACTTAGACTTGCCGAGGCGGTTGGAACCCTCGTAACGGAGGGTGCCGTTCACGGTGTAGCGGCTCTTCCAAGAGTAGGTCAACATGCCGAAGAAGGCTGCACGACGCTGGAAGGTATTGTTGAGCGTGAAATACTCAGAATTGTCCTCTTGACCCTTCTTGAAAATCTTATAATTGTAGTTAGCAATTTCGCCCATAGCATACTGCATGCCCCAACCGCGGAACCAATCCTTGTTGCGGTCCACGCTGTTGAGCTCCATACCGCCGAAGAAGTTGACGATGTGGGCTTCGTCGAACTCATCATTGTAAGATGCGGTGGCACGGAAGTCCCAAGAGTTCATCTTGTTGGTGGTCTTGTTGAAGATACCGCCATAAGGAACAGCAGACTCTGGCAAGGCGAACATGTCGTCTGGATCGGTATAGAGGAATGGATTCCTGTCTCGGATGGAAGCTGTTGGCATAGCACGATAGGCCAGTGCCTGGTTGGAATCATCCTTGATGTGATGAGACTGTGATGAACCATTGTACTTGTAAGCACCCAAAACGGCCAATTCTACCTTCTGGATAGGCTTCACCTTCAACTCTCCCTGTACGCGGACATCAAATACGTCGAGGTCGATGTAGTTGTTGTCCAACTCGTACATGATGTTGAAAGGTGCGTAGTTGCGGGTGTAGAAAGTATTGGCATCGAGCGCACGCGAGGTGTTCAATGCATACGAATATGGGTTGATGTCGAAGGAGCGGTGAACCTCACCCGATACGGCATCGGTCTCGGCCGAAAGTGTACCAGGAGCACGCTGCTTACGGTAGCTGCCATTGCCGATGACGGTGAATGACACCTTCTTGGTAATGTGGAAAGTATTGTTCAGGTTCAACGTGTAACGGTTCACCTTGCTCTGCTTGGTCCAACCTGGGTCGGCCATGACAGAAACAGAGGCGTACGACTGAGACTTCTCTGTGCCCGAAGAAATACTGATAGAATGATTGTGCTGGATAGCGTCGGAGAACAACAGGTCGAACCAGTCGGTGTTGCGGTACTCGGCTTGACGCAAGTAGTCGGCACGAGCGGCAGCGGTGTTAGGCAAAGCGAATTGACCGGTAGTTGCGTCATACTGGGTAATGAGCTCATACATCTTGCCATACACACCACTGGAAGCGGCGTTTGATACCTCTGCATAGTTCAGGTAGCCTTTCTGCTGCATTTCCTGATAGATGGCCATCTGGTCCTGAGAGTTCATGATGTTGAAGGTGCGGTAGGACGGCTTCAGACGCATAGAATATTCGCCTGTATAGCTGATGTGCGACTGACCTGCCTGACCCTTCTTGGTGGTGATGACAATCACACCAGCCATGGCGCGGGCACCGTAGATAGAGGTAGCAGAACCATCCTTCAGGATGTCGAACGACTCAATATCATCGGAGTTCAAACCTGCAATGGCTGAAGAAATCAAGGTGTTGGCATCGCCCGATGAAAGGTCATCGGCGCTGACCTCGGTGACATCCTCCATGATGACACCATCCACCACCCAAAGAGGCTTGGATGAACCGTAAATAGATGTGGCACCACGCACACGGATCTTAGGTGCCGTACCGAATGTACCAGACACGTTCTGTACCGAAACGCCGGCTGCACGACCTTCCAGCGAACGAGAGACGTCGGCCACACCGGCAATCTTCATCTCTTCGTTGCTCAGCTTGGTGGATGCACCTGTGAAGAGGCGCTTGTCAACCTTCGCCATACCGGTCACGACAACGTCGTTCAATACCTCGACGGAGCTTTCAAGAACGATGTGCAACTTGCTCTTGATTGCCACCTCCTGTGTCTTCATACCTACGAAAGACACAACCAGAGTTTTTGCATCGGCTGGGAGATCCTTGATCTCGAAGTTGCCGTCAATGTCGGTAATGACACCCATCTGGGTACCCTTTACTGCGACAGAGGCTCCAAGGATTGGCTCTCCATCCTCACCGGAGATAACGGTACCGGTCACGCGCGTGACCTGTGCCATAAGCATCGTAAAGCCCATTACGGACAATACGATGAGGGATAGTAGTTTCCTCATTGTTTAATCTGTTAATTTATACTAATTTATATACTGCAATCAAATGAATTGGGGAAAACACAACAATAACACGAATCCCAAATAATATCTTGCAAATCGTTTGCAAAGTTACAAAATTTTAGCGTTTGAAAGCATTTTTTAACATTTGACTTCGCAATAATTGTGTCGAGAGGGTCAAAAACCTAAAAAATTATAAACTCCAATTGGCAAAAATGAGATTTTATTCACATATTATAGACCATATTTACCATGTTTTTGCACTTTTTTCGGAATATCTGCGAATACCATTTTCTCGGTATTTCAATTACCTTTATCGTGGTACATTGCCCGTTTTGATTTAAAAAACACTGTATTTTTATACATTTACTATCAAAATGTCAACTTTCTTGGGTTGCATAACTCTTGCAAATGCCCCTTTCCCGCCCTTCAATGGGCATCTATAGGTGCCGCAATAGCAAAATGTCACTCTATCGTTTTAATTCTCAGAAAAACGGTGCCGAAATGTCCCTGAATTCTACAAGAAGAGCCTTCTGTTCTCTCGCGGATTCCACCAATCTCTCAGATTTATTTACTGCGCTATCTGCGTTATCTGCGAGAGGCATTAATATTTCACGCTGATTTCGCTGATTTCACAGATTTATTCTCTGCGCTATCTGCGTTATCTGCGAGAGGCATTAATATTTCTCGCCGATTTCGCCGATTTCACAGATTTATTCGCTGCACCATCTGCGTTATCTGTGAGAGGAATTAATATTTCTCGCTGATTTCGCTGATTTCACAGATTTATTTTCTGCACCATCTGCGTTATCTGCGAGCGGAATTAATATTTCTCGCTGATTCCGCCAATCTCACAGATTTATTCGCTGCGCTATCTGCGTTATCTGCGAGAGGAATAAATATTTCTCGCAGATTTCGCTGATTTCACAGATTTATTTTCTGCGCTATCTGCGTGAGTTTCTTTTTTGCTCGCCGATTTTTCTTCGATTTTTGCGTGGGACATTTTGTATCTACTCCCTTCCCCTATACAACGGGGAAGGGATGGGGTTAGGGTCTCGTTCTTCCTTCTCGGTTTTATTTTGGTCTTTCATTGGTCTAAATTCGGTGATTGATTTCATAAGGTCCAACCCTTCATTAATCATACTCCAATCAATACCCAATCAATACCTGATCAATACCGCGATAGGCGATGGAGGGTGGGGCAAAGTACGGAAAGTTTCAGCCTTTAGGTCGAAAGTCGGGGATTTTGAGCCAATTTTTCGTTTTTTGAGGTGAAAACAGTAGTTTTTCGGTGTGATTGTTGCAAAGTGACAAAAAAACATTTATCTTTGTCGCAGTTTTGTGGAGGATTTGAGTGATGAAATCCCGAAAGAAACAATGATATAACCCAAATATTTATTTATCATGAAGAAATCTTTACTCTTTTTAGCTGCTCTTTTAGCAGGCAGCAGTGCTTACGCTCAACACTATGAGTGGTCATGTGCACAAATCAACAACAATCAGTATTTTGAATCTGTTGATGCTGCCGTAGCAGCAGGTTATCAGACCATTTGGTCAAGTGCTGACTACCTTGGAATGCCAGCAACCGACCTCATCGACAATGAATTTGTAAAAATCTCCTTGCCACAGGCCTACAACTATGTAGGCAAAGGAAACAGCAAGTATCCAGGCTATTCAAAGTATGCCTACAAAGTGATATTGGGTTCAAGCAATACAAACCGCGACACCCAAATTGATGCTACCAAGTTCCTGGACGGCTTGGAGGGCAACGACCTTTGTCGCAAGATTGCAGCTTCTGACCAAAATGCAGAAATAAATGTAATGCAGAGCATTATTAAGGTAGAGGTTGCTGCTACGCCCGAAGGTCAGGATCCTCAGACCTCTGCTGTCACAATCAAGTGGAGCCGTGGCGGAAATAATGCTGCCTTGTTTGTTGTAGATGCTACCAAGCAGATAGTAACCCTTCAGAATGTAGCCCGTTCTAACGGCAATTATCTTTATGAGCATGTAAACCGTTTCAATGTTCAGCAAGGACACACCTACTACATTCTCGCTTCCGAAAATGCTTCGGCCGAGTTGTATAGCATTGCTTTCGACAATTGCGCTTCTGACCAGTTTGAGGTACTTGCTTCCGAAGAGAACTCTACTGCACTTTGGGATTGTTCCATGCTTCCTTCTCCACGCTTTGAGAGTGTTGAAGCTGCTGTCAACGCAGGATATCAAACTCTCTGGTCAAGTGCAGACTATCTGGGAATGCCAGCTGCAGACCTTATCAAGAATGATTTGGTCACCGTTTCTCTGCCACAAACATTAAGTTACATCGGCAAGGGAAATGGCAAATACTCTGGCTTTGAGAAGTATGCCTATAAGGTAATTATGGGTTCAAACAATACCAACCGTGACACACAAATTGATGCAACCAAGTTCCTCGATGGCTTGGAGGGCAATGATGTTTGTCGTAAGATTGCTGCTTCCGACCAGAACCCTGATGCTAATGTCATGCAGGCTATCTTGAAAGTTGAGGTTGCTGCAACTCCAGAAGGCCAGGATCCAGAGACAGGTCGTGTCATCTTGAACTACAGCCGTGGTGGTAACAACGGTGCCTTGTATGTAGTTGATGCAACCAAGACGCTTGTAACTTATCAGGATGTAACTCGTTGCCCTGGCGATAATGTCAAGACTCAGTCCGCTATCTTCAATGTTCAGCAGGGTCATACCTATTATATTGTAGCATCGGAGAATGCTTCAGTTGAGTTCTACGCTATCGGTTTCTGCGCAGCAAATTCCGAGAAGTATGATGCTCTCAACAGCAGCACAAGTGCTATCACTGCTATCAACAGCAAGCCAGGCTTCGAGAAGAACGTCATGTACAACATTCTTGGTCAGCGTGTGAATGGTAATGCCAAGGGCATTGTCATCATGAACGGCAAGAAGTTGCTTGTTAAGTAATAGATTGACTAAATAATTAAAGGAGGAGAGACCGATTGGTCCTCCTCTTTTTTTTGTGTCTGTGCCAGTGGCTTTCGTGTTCAATTTGAAAGACGGGAAGCATTCTCTATGCCTTCAAAGAGTTTTTGAGATTCTTCGTTGGCACGCAGCATGACGAATCTCTGAGTTAATGGATGGAGTTTATTCTTGGTCCGGAAGAATATCTCACACAGAGTTTAAGTGAGTGTAAAAGAGTTTTTTTGTGCTGTTCGATTGAAAAGAAAAAAGAAGCCTGAAGGGCTGGCAAGAATACAGGCAGGTGGTAAGCGAAGCGCGACCCCTGCTACGGGACACATAGTACGAAAGCCCAGAAAGGGCGGCAGAATCCTCCAGCAATGTGTATCCACTCTCCTGCTCTGCCACCCCTTCGGGGTTTTGGATACTCTCACTTCTCAGCGCAGGGGTTATACCCCTGCTTGTGGTCTGCTACCCCTTCGGGGTTTATTGGTGTCAACTGGATAGTAAGGAGTTCTTTCGTGTTTCTTGTGTCTTTCGAGGTTATTATTTTGTACGCAGTTTGATTTGTTTTAATTCGGTGATACGACTTTGTTATTATTCTATATGCGATAGAGGATGAGCTTAATTCGTTTTAATTCGGTGATATTCAACCAAGCCCACGTCTGTTTTCTGCATGAAAAAGAGGAAGTTAGTTGTTGTGAACTAACTTCCTCTTGTGTGTAAATCGGAAAGGTCTTAGAATCCCTTGCTGGCAACGTAGCCGTAGCCGTTGTCGCCGTACTCGTCCTTGTTCTTGATCTGGTCAAGGAACTTCTGAGGAATAGGACGGAAGTAATGAATGTCCTCACGGAAGGAGGCAGCGGCTTTCTTGTTGTAAGCCTCCAGAGCTGACTTCATCAAGTTGTTGCCACCATTGATGCCACGGTGACGTTTCAAGACTGGCCAACGCATGTGTTCGCCTGTCATCTCGCGAGCATATTCATCCAAGATATCCTGCTCGGTTGGAGCAGCGACGGCAGGAGCCGTGAATCCAGGACGGACAGCACGATTGTGCAGTGCCTCGATGTAAGGAATGGCAGCAGAGGCGTTGCCCGTCATCACTTCTGCTTCGGCAGCGATGAGGTAGAGCTCGGCTGCACGCATGATAGCGATGTCGCCGTTGCGGAATTCATATCCCGACTCGCGCATGGCACCATAGTAGAGACTGTTGTACTTGATGAGCATCGGGAAGATCTTTTGGGCGGTGGTGCTGGATGTCGCGAACTTGTAATTTTCTGTGCGGTAGTCGGTTTCGTATTCAGACCCTGCACCGAAGAGGTCGGCAATGTTGATGACAGCGGTTGGCGCATAGGCTAACTTCTCATCTGCCGTTAAAGTCTTCTTGGAGAGGTAGATGGCGAAACGGTGATCGTCGGTCTCCAACGGCATAGGGACTACCAGGGCGTTCTTTGGAGCCACGGTGCCAAGCACACCGTCCTTGGACCATATACCAGTGGCCTCGGTCTGCGTGCCGAGGGTGGCAGCCGTGCGCTTCAAGTTGACGTAAGGCGTGATTTTCTTGCCGATGGCAGGATTGTTGTAAATCTTATATTCGCCCACAGGACCGTTCTGCTCAAACTGGATATTGTATTGCGTAGAGGGATAGAGCGAGTTGTAATAGTCCTCGTCGTTGTCCCAGTCGTCTTGGCTGACGGTGGCAACCAGAACCTCTTCGCCGAACCCATATTTCTTGGCCATGGAGGCCGTGACGGTGATGCTCTTGCGAGCGTAGGTCTGACTGCTCAAACCATCGACGGTGAACTCGCCGAAGGCGGTCAGGAACGTGTTCTCGTAACGTTTGTCCCAGTCGCCGAAGACCTCGATGGCATGACGTGTCGGTGCCATGACACCCGATTGGTTGTGTGTGCCAAGGAGGTAGTTGCTGGTGTAGGACGAAGTCTTGTAGATGTCCTGAAGTACGCCTGGGTTGGGGCGGGTGTAGGCATAGAGCAGGTTGGTGGCATTCGGGAAGACGATGTTGTTGGCATTCTCATCCGTGCCATCCAGACCCGAGGTGACAAAGAGATACTCCTTGTTGACCGAGCCACGGTTGTTGGCCTGTGCCCAGACATCGTCCACGTCGTTGTAGAGCTGGAAGCCGTAGGCATTGGCGTTGGCGATGAGGTCTTCGGAAACCTCTTTGGCGCGCTGCCAGTAGCTGATGCCGTTCTCCTTCAATCCCTCGCCGGCACCCTGTGCATAGGCGCGAGCCAGGAGACCCAGAGCCGTCTTCTTGCAGACGCGGGCATAGTTGCCACCGAAAGGCTGTACCTCCAGATGCTCGGCAGCCTCTTTGAGGTCGGAGATAATGGACTGATAGACTTTCTCTTGGCTGTCGCGGACAGGGGTGTCGGTCACTTCGCCGACAACGGTGTTGCAGATAGTGACGGGACCGAAATAGGTGACTAAGGTGAGGTGCATGAAGGCGCGGATACATTGTGCCTCGGCCTTGAGAACGGCAATGTCCTCGGCCTTGCCACCCTCCACCTGGTCGGCGTTCTGGATGACGGAGTTGCAGGTAGCAATGATGGTGTATGCCTGTTTCCAGACCTTATCGGGTTCCTGTCGGGCTACGCTCAGTCCGTCATAGTAAAAGACTTCGCTGGCATATTCCGTAGCCGAAGGATTGAGCCAGAGGTCGGTGCCACCCTCGGAGAGGAAGAGGAAGTCGCACTTGGAATAGAGTTCATGATACAGCGTGCTGTAACAATGGGTTTGCAGACCAGCCCACGTAGTGTAGTTGGTCAACGTGGTGGAGCCTGCCGAGGGGTTGTATTCGTCCAAGTCGCACCCGCTGAAGGTGAGTGCGCCGATGGCGGCGAAGGCAATATATCGAGATTTGTTGTTCATATTGTTTCGATTTTGTTCTGTCGGGAGTTATGGGAGTTAACGGTAGATAACAGACTTTGTCTGTGGAGTTAACAGACGATACAATCTGATGATAACTTTATCATTTGTCCGTTAACTCCAGTTAACTCCTATATTAACTCCAGTTAACTACCAGAATAAATATAATAGGTTGTCTTAGAATTGTACATTGACACCAAAGACGAGTTGCTTGGTCAGCGGATAGTCGAGACTGCCTGCCATTTCGGGATCATAGTCCTGAATCAAGTCGCTGTGTGCCACAACAAATGGGTTGGTGATGGTGCCATAGACACGGACATTCTCCATGAAGATGGTTTTGAGCACCTTTTTGGGCAGGGTGTAGCCCAAAGAGATGTTCTTTACCTTGAAGAAGGAGCCATCGACAAAGGTGATGCCATAGTTGCCATCCATCTGGTTGAACGACTTCTTTTCTGTCATGAGCGGATAGGTGTGACTGCGATCCAGTGTCTCGGGAGTCGCATAGTCGAAATACTTCGGGAAGTTGTTGGAAACGCCCGTAGAATAGCGACCTAACATGCTGTAGTCGATGGTCTGACCGAAACGCCAGTAGCAATAGATGGAGAGGTCGAAGCCCTTGTAGTTGAAGGCGTTCTTGAGACCCATCGTCCAATCGGGCTGTGCATGACCGAGAACCTGCTGATAGGTGGTGGCGGCGCACTTGTTAGTGGCGTCATATTCAACATAGTAGCTGTTGCCGTCGGCATCGACTTTCTTCTCGCGGAAGTGTCCGTCGCTGACTTTCTCTACGCCCTTGCAGACAATCTTGAGGTCACCAGGTTTGGCACCAAAGACTTCGGCATCGGCTGCCTCGGCAGTGGTCCAAGTGCCGTCCAGTTTATATCCATAGAAGGAATTGATAGGTTCACCCTTCTTCAAGATGGTCTTGCCTATGATTTCCTGTTCCTGGTCCTCGGAAGTGAACTTGGTGAGAGACTCTTCGGCATAGGTGAAGGTGGCATTGACGGTCCAAGCGAAGTCGCCTGCCTTGTTGGCAATGAAGGGACGACCTGTGAGAGAAAGCTCGATACCCTTGTTCTCTGATTCACAGATGTTTGTCGTGGAGGTGTAAGGTGTCGAGGAGTTGTACTGGCCATAGATACTTGGCACAGTCTTTCTCCAGATGATATCCTTGGTTGTGGTGTGATAGAGGTCGATGTTGGCCTCGGCGCGACCACCCAGTACCGACATGTCGATACCGAGGTTGGTGTTGTAGGACTTCTCCCAACTCAGGAAAGGATCGACAATCTTCTGGGGGTATTTGTAATCGATCAGGTACTCGCCGCCCAAGATGGCATACGACTGCTCCAATTGGTTCTGTGTCTGGTAAGGAGCGATGCTCGATGTGCCTGTAACGCCTTGACCCAGACGGATTTTCAGGTTGTCGAGCCAGTTGTCGGTAGCTTCCATGAACGACTCGTCGCTGATGCGCCAACCCAACGAGTAGGCGGGGAAGGAATCCCACTTGTGGTCTTTGGCCAAAACCGAAGAACCATCATGACGCATGGAGGCCGATGCCAGGTAGCGACCTTTGTAAGAGTAGTTCAGACGATAGATGTATCCCAAGGTCTTCTGCATGGTGTACTTCGACTCGACCTTGTGATTGGTGCCGGAACTGAGATTGTGCCACAAATAGGTGTTGGAGGTCAGGTTGTCGGCATAGGAATAGGAGCTCTCGTTGCGGCTGTGTGACCAGGTGGTGACACCGGTGAAGGTGAAGTCGTGGTCCTTGGCAATCTGGAAGTTATAGGTCAGGATGTTCTCCCACTTGTAGCTGTAGGAGTTGCTGTTGTTGACCGATCCATACACTTCTTTGCAAGTCTCCGTGCCTGTATATTCAGGATGGGTTGAGTAATACTTGTAGGAACCCAGACCCTCGAAGCGATTCGTCTTGCTATAGCCCAACGAGACGTTGGCACGGGTCTCGAAGGTGAGTCCCTTGATAATGGTGAATCGCATGTAGGGGTTGATGTAGAGACGGAGGTTCTGATTCTGGTTGCGGTAATTGTCGTGGTTGTTGACCAACAGACTGACGAACTGGTCATCTCCCGCAATCGGGAAGATGTTGACGTTGCCGTCTTCGTCGTAGGCGCTACCCATTGGGTTCTGAATGAGGGCATTCTCCAACTTGGCATAGGCCGCGTTCTTGAATGCAAAACTGCCTTGTACGTTGACACCGGCCGACATCCACTTCTTCACTTGGTGATCCACCTTGATGTTGGTGGAATAGACCTTGTAGTTGTCGTTCTCGTACTGACCCTCTTCGCCTGTGTAGTTGAGCGAGAGGTAGCCCTTGGTGGTGTCGTTGCCGCCACTGATGGAGAGAGAATAGTTCTGGGTGATGCCCGTCTTGAGCAATTCGTCGGCCCAGTCGATGCTTTGTCCTTGTTGGTAAGCATTATAGACTGCCGAGTTGAAGACATCCTCGTCGGCGGTGTAGGTGCCTTCCTGCTGCTGGAGTTTCTTCTTGAGGTCAAAGTATTCCTTGCCGCTGTACATCTTGGGGGTCTTGGACCAGCCGTTGATGCCGACATAGGAGTTGAAGTTGACGATGGTCTTGCCTGCCTTGGCACTCTTGGTGGTGACAATGATGACACCATTGGCGCCCGAAGCACCATACACGGCGGTCGAGGAGGCATCTTTCAGTACCTCAATGCTCTCGATGTCGTTGGCATTGAGGGTGGTAAGGCTGCCAGGCAGACCGTCGATGAGTACCAACGGTTCGTCGTTGCCACTCTCGGCAGCAACCATCGAACGTGTACCACGCAGTTTCATGCTGCTGCTGGCACCGGCCTGACCCGAAGAACGGGTGATGTCGAGACCAGCCACCTTGCCTTGCAACGACTCGACGGGGTTGGGGAGTGGCGCAGCGGTGATATCTTCCGGCTTGATCGATGTGATGGCGCCGGTGAGGTCACGTTTCTTCTGGACACCGTAACCGATGACGACAACTTCGTCCAGGAGGTCCTGCTCTTCGGTGAGTGTGACTTGGATATTGGTCTGTCCCTTGACGGCGATGTCCTGAGCTGCATAACCGATGAAGGTGATGTGCAGTACGGCACTCTCGGGGACGGCCGAGAGCGAGAAGTTTCCGTCAATGTTGGTGGTGACGCCTTGCGAAGTGCCCTTAACCAGGACATTGGCGCCGATGATGGGTTCGCCTGTGGCATCGACCACGGTGCCGGTGACAGTTTTCTGAGCCCAGGCCATAGTGACACTGAGCAACATGACACATGCGGCTGCAATCAACCTTCGGGCATTTTTCAAAAAGATTCTTTTAATTTCCATAAATAAAAATTGGTTGTCTTTGTCAATGAGAGAAATCAACGTTTCGTATAAAAGTATGGATTATTTGACAGCGCAAATTTAAGAATAATTTACATTATAGACAATAATTAATGTGTAAAATGTTTCATTTTAGTGAGAAAAGCGTTTTATTTTGGCTCGAAAGTGGAGTTTTTTTTCATAATTGGAACATGGAAACTTAAAATAACATATCTTTGTACCCGATAATACAACTAAACTGTTTATTTTATTACTACATTCTATGCCGTGTCTCTTTATGAAGTCTGCTCTTGTTTGGGCGACGTTCTGCTTGACTCCACTGTATGCGTTGGCAGACAATGCCAAAGAACAAGTACCCGCCTTTCCTGGAGCTGAAGGTTATGCCCGATATACTACTACGGGTGGCCGCAATGGCTCTGTCTATCACGTTACCAATCTCAATGACTCCGGTCCCGGTTCCTTACGCGACGCCGTTTCGGTCAGCAACCGAACGATTGTCTTCGACGTGAGTGGTTACATCGATCTCAAGTCGAACCTGCTCATCGAGGGCGACAGTCTCACCATTGCGGGGCAGACCGCTCCCGGCGAGGGTATCACCGTCCGCTACTATACCGTCCGTGTGTTGGGCAACAACAATATCATCCGTTTCATCCGCTTCCGCCGTTCTCAGTTGCGCGATGTCAACGACGGTGCCGATGCCACCTGGGGTCGCCAGCTCAGCAGTGTCATCCTGGACCACTGTTCTTTCTCCTGGAGCATCGACGAGATTGCTTCCTACTACGACAACCGCGACTTCACCATGCAGTGGTGCACCCTGGGTGAGGCATTGGCCAATCCCGGTCACTCCAAGGGCCAGCATAGTTATGGCGGCATCTGGGGCGGCAAACATGCCTCTTTCCATCACAACTTCCTGAGTAACATGCAGAACCGTTCGCCTCGCTTCAACGGTGCGCGTTACAACTACAAGGGCAACCTCTCGTGCCAATACGAGAACTGCCTTCAGGCCGAGCGCGTCGATTTCCGTAACTGCGTGATGTACAACTGGGGCAAGGGTGGTTGCTACGGCGGCCCCGGCGGCGGTTATATCAATATCGTCAACAACTACTACAAGGCGGGTCCTGCTACCTACAACAAGGCGTGTGTGACCTCTGTTACGGTGGCTAACCGTACCACGGGCGGCAAGGATTCTACTTACGTGGGCTATGCCTCACGCTATTACATCGATGGCAACTATGTGACCAAGGCCAAGAACCCGGTCAACTACGACTGGAAGGGTGTCATCTATGAGGGCGGCCTGGCATTGGTCAACAACGAGCGATATATCATCGACACGCTGCACTACTACGGCAAGGATGTCACCTACGTCAAGGATGCTCATGGTTGGGATTGTGTCTCGGTCCGCTTGGACCAACCCATCGAGAGTGGCACCGTCACGACCCATACGGCCGAAGAGGCTTTCAATAAGGTGCTTCAATATGCCGGTGCCTCGTTGTGGCGCGACTCGGTCGATGCCCGATACATGCGTGAGGCCCGCACAGGTACAGTGACTTATACGGGCGGCAAGTCGATGACTCCCGGTATTGTCGATTCCATCAATGCCCTCGATGCCGCTCCCTCCCGGACCCGACCTTCGTTCCCCAAACTGCCTGAGGTCAAGCGCTCTTCGCACTTCGATACCGACGGTGACGGCATCCCCGACGATTGGGAGAAGAAGCATGGCCTAAACCGCAAGAATGCAGAGGACGGCAAGGAGAAGTCGCTCGATCCGCGCGGTTGGTACACCAACCTGGAGCTCTATATGAACAGCTTGGTCGAAGACATCATGCGTGCCGGTAATGCCGATGCTATTCAGTCGGTCGATGAATATTATCCTGACCTCTCGAAGAAAAAGAAGAAATGAAGCTCGTCCGACGGACTTCGCTTAATTGATAATTGACAATTGATAATTGATATCCTTTTTCAATTTTCAATTTTCAAATTTCAATTCTTAACATATTTACCATGAATTTTCCTCTCTTACATATCGGCGTAGCTGCATCCCGTTGGGGTGTGGCTACGTGTCGTTTATGGGTCGTCGTGCTGCTGTGGTCGTTGGCCCAGAGTGTTGCGGCTCAGAGGTTTGAGTTCCATACGCGCGACCGCCACAACGTCCTGGACCACGATGCGCCTGCCGTATTCCTCTTGGACAGCACCAACCAGCAGGTCGATAGTTATCCGCGTTATGCGGCGGGCGTTGATGCTCTCTATAAGTTGATTTACAAGTATGTCAACTATCCCGAGGAGGCGTTCCTGAAACGGCTGGGCGCTAAGGTCGAGGCGCGTTTCTTGATTGATGCCAACGGCAAAGCCAAGGTGTTGGAGATTGCCCGCGAACCGAGTGAGATGTTCCGCGTGCGCGTCAACATGGCCATCCGTAACATGGGACGTTGGATTCCGGCGCAGCGCGACGGCAAACCGGTCGATATGATGGCCGAAATCACGGTGCTCTATTCGGTCGAGAAGGGCGAGACGGAGTCGGTCCACGGCTTCGGCGACCTGGAGAGTCTGCGCCAACAACTCCGTACGGGCGAGATGGATGCCTTGCGCCCCACGATATTGTTCTGTCTGCCATTCAGTTACCAACCCTATTGGCCGGAGGGCGAAGAGGCGTTCCAAGAACTGATTGCCAACGAACTGCCTTACCCCGCCAAGGCATTGAAGAATGGCGAGGAGGGCCTCGTCAAGACTCGTTTCATGGTGGGTCGCGATGGCCGGATCAGTCAACTGGAGGTCAAGGCCGAGCAGAAAGCTCCGACGTTGGAGAAGGCGGTGAAGGCTTTCCTCAAGAAACACCAGACCTGGCACTGCGGTGCCTCCTTCGGCATCGAGTCTGAATCCTATTGCTATGTCAATTTCGACTTCCGCGCCGCCTCCCAACAGGTGTGGGCCACGTTCGTTGGAGAGAGTAAAGAGAAATCACCGAATTTAACTAATTGAGACTAATTGCCTGTCCGTTACATTCATCATTCGGCAAGGTATATTTCAAAACGAATTTGGAAACTCCCTTACACTCTCTTACACTCTGGGAGATATATTTTTTGAGAACACGAAAAATGCTGAAATTCAATGCACTCCTGTTAACTCTATAACCTCTCGCAGAGTGTAAAAGAGTGGAAATGAGGATTATATCAGAACTCTTTGAGAGTAAAGAGAAATCACCGAATTTAACTAATTGAGACTAATTGCCTTGTCCATTCCATCCATCACACGGTAAGAAATATTTAACGAATTTCATAACGAATATTAGAAAACTCCAATACACTCTTATACACTCTGGGAGATATTTTTTAGAGAACACGAAAGGTTCGAAAGGGACGAAAAACTATTTACCTTTTTAACCTCTCACTGTGGTAGTGAGTGTAATTGAGTTCGATTAAGTTTTCCATTGAGTTGCATGGCTCTCATGACACCCCAAATTGAATTTTAATTAAGTTCAATTGACGGAGTATTAATAACCTCTCGCAGAGTTGAAAAGAGAGGAAATGAGGATTATATCGGAACTCCAATCCACTCTCATACACTCTGCGAGATTTTTTTAGAACACGAAAAAAGCTAAAAAGAAACTCTTTGATCAGAGACAGAGCAATGACGATTTTCGTTTGTTTCGAAACTTTCGTGTTCTATAAAAATACCCGTTAAGCGTCTTGCCTTGGACGAGCCGACGTCGTACCGTAGTTGCGTTCTTTTTCCGTTCTTTTTGCTTTCTTTTTTGGTTCTTTTTCCTTCTTTTCAAAGAAGGCGTTGTGGAAGGAAGGTAATCGGAGTGTGACAAACGGTAGTTCGACAGTGCGGAGGGGCAAAGTTGGGTGGGGTGTCAGCGCTGCGCGAGAGTAGGCGAGGATAGGAGTTCGGGTACAAAAAAACTCTCACTGGAAGGCAGTGAGAGCTTTTTTTGTGTATGGAAACGGAAATCAATCCTCGTCGTTGCCCCAGAGGCGGGTGCGTGGAGCATCAAATGTGGAGGCAGTGTTAGTGCTCATGTTGACGTTTGTCGTTTTTTCGCCATACAATGACTGATTACAGATGACGTTGTTGAGTTCGACCTGTACAAGGATGATTTGTGGCTGAATGTATGTACGTTTCATATATTATTTGCGAATGAGTAAGATTTTACCTTGGTGAATGAAAAGACCTGATTGGGCAGGGGTAGCGGTGCGACGGCCCTCGATGTTGTAGTAGGCATCGTCGGTAGCAGCTGGGGCATCGATGCTCTCGATGGCAGTAGGTGCATCCTCGACCTCCTCTTCGGAGACGACGAAGCGAATCGTAGCTGCCTGCTGTGCGGGCGTGCCGTCCAGATTCTCGACCTTCATGTACCAGCGCTGTGGTTTGAGGAAGACGGTATTGTCCTGTGGCTGACACAGTTGGCCGCCTGCCATAGCGTAATACGAATGGGCGAACATCTCCTCGCCAGTGACGCCATTGGATGCGCCGACGAAGGTGAACTTCTGGGTGGCAGAACTGCATGAAATGCTGTTGTCGCAGGCAGGTTCAATAGCTACGCTCGGGAAATTCACTACCAAGGTGGTATCTGCCAGTTTGGACTTAATCAGATAAGGAGTGTTGGGTTTGGCTACGCCGCCCGAGGCAACGAGGAACTCGACGGTAGCCTCCTCGTCGCCGCAGGTCGGTTTGAGGTAGGCCAACTTCAGACCATAGGAGGTCAGAGCATCGACGGGGATGGCAAAGGGCACGTAGAGTGGCTGCCAGTTGGTGTTCTTGAAGTAACGGGTGTAACGGACCTTAGACGTAACGCTGAAGTCCTGGTTATAGGCCTCGCCATCAGTGATGGCACCATATTCGACATAGTTTTTGAAATTCCTCCACTCGCCGGCAAAGAAATTGGTCGGATTTTTATATGCTGATGATCGGCCAACTGGAACATAAACGGTAGCTGTTGTGTATAGACTTCGGTCGAAAGATCCATATGAAAAATCCGTGTTCTGGGGCAGCAATGCGGCCGAAACAATCGTTGTCAACTTATCGCAACCAAAGAAAGCTTTGCTCATTATTGCTGTCAACTTTTGGGGCAAGATTATGTGAGTCAATCCAGAGCAACCTTGGAAAGCCATTGCATTGATAGTTCGAAGGCTATCGGGAAGTGTGATGTCTGTCAAGCCAGTACAATCCTCAAACGCGTTAGATCCAATTTCCGTCACATTTTTAGGGAGAACGATTTCTGTCAATTCGGAGCAGTTTTGAAAAGCTCCGTCCTTGGAATTGTTCTCAGGAACACCTCCGATGGAAGTAACCGTGTATGTGTTACCTTCATACACTACCGTCTCGGGAATAACGATTTTGCCACTGTACTTTCCTTCTCGGGCAATGACTCTAACATGTTCCCCTAAAGTTTCATAACGAATGCCTCCTACCTCAAATTCAATTGTTTCGGCGAAAGCAGAATAAGCAGGACTAAGCCCTAAAAACAAACTAAGCCCCAAAGTGCGTAAAAATAAAAGCATTTTGCCTAAATGATATAAAATAATGTATAAACTGTTATATGTTTTGCTTGCCTTTTTGGCAAAACGACGCGAATTTACTCATTATTTTAATAGGTTGTTGTATTTTTACGCCAATTGTGTCAAAAATGTTTCCGTTTAAGCCCGTTTTGCCTTGTAGGAAAGGCAGAAAAAACCATATTCAATTCTTTTCATTCGGATTTGGTAGGTGAATGTTGACCCCTAAAAAACAAAAAAGTGAGACATTTGTACTAAATGTGCTAAAAAAAGTGCGATTTAGTACAAATATCTCACATTTTTATTCTCCAACGGAGGGGAAAACTACTTGAGATTGTCGATGAAGAGCAGCAGACGGTTGGTGATGTTCACCTCACTGACGCCGGCATCGAAGTCGATGCTGAGGAGGTTCATGTCGGGGTAGAACTCCTTGATGCGGCGTTCCACACCTCGGGCGATGATGTGGTTGGCGATGCAACCGAACGGCTGGAGCGAGATGACGTGATTGACGCCGTGCTTGGCAAATTCGGCCACCTCGGCAGGGAGCAACCATCCCTCGCCGAACTGGGCATTGAGGGTGAGGATGTCTTGTCCAGAACGGGCCTCGTCGAAGA
>JAEEGK010003100.1_pt1 | contig 41605 bp, 39 predicted proteins | sample 8958771 | NCBI WGS metagenome assembly JAEEGK01 (sample SAMN16246547, study PRJNA631951) | gut metagenome | biome: gut microbiome; feature: rumen; material: SC-attached | host: Bos | place: Iran: Karaj | collected 2018-10
CGTCCTGGGTCTTTGCGACCTCGACGACCATCTTTGCTGCGGGGTGCTGTACGTCGATCTCCTTGAGGATGGTCACTCCGTCGTTGGTGATGGTGACGTCGCCGATGGTGTCGACGAGCATCTTGTCCATTCCCTTGGGTCCAAGGGTGGACCTTACGGAATCGGCGACCGCCTTTGCGGCTGCGATGTTGTTGAACTGTGCTTCCTTGTCCTTGCTTCTCTGTGTGCCCTCTTTCAGGACGATGATGGGCTGCTGTCCGTTTGATCCAGGTCCGTACATTTTGTACTCTCCTTTTTGATTGGATCGATGATGATACTGCTTCTATATAAAGATATTGATAATGGTTGAATTGAATCGTTGATTTCACCCGAATTCGGAGATCATTTTGAATGAAATCACCGATATTCAGACGTTAATTGATGCAAATCTCAGGTCCCGACGATATTATTTTTTGAATAATTATTAAATAAATAATAATCAATATCCAATCATGCCCATGACGATGATAGGGAGAACCAACGAACTCAATGCCCTTGAAAACGAGTACATGAAGGAATCCTCCATGGTGGTCGTCACCGGCAGAAGGGGAATGGGGAAGACCCGTCTGGTCTCGGAGTTCGCATCGGGTAAGAACTACCTCTACTTCCTGGCCACACCCGTCAACGAGCACGTGCTCCTGTCGGAACTGAATGCGGCGGTCAACCGCTTCTGCGGACTAAGCGAACCGGCAAGCAGCTGGATAGGCGTACTCGGCAGGTTCGCCTCCCATTATGATAATAAGAAGATACTGATAATCGACGGATTCCACAACACGGCATCCTTCGGAACGAAATTCCTGGAAGGGCTGCGCGGGATCTGGGATGACATACTCTCGCAGAGGAACGTCACGCTGATCATGGTCGGCTCGGCGATACCGTACATGAGGTCGTTCACGGAGGACGGAGACAGCCCGCTGTACGGTGCGGTGTCGGCATCCCTCACCCTTGGGCCGCTGCCATTCCGTGATACCGTGGGAGACATGGACTACAGGGATGCGGTGGCGATGTACTCCATCCACGGCGGGGTGCCGGCTTTGATGGAACACCTTCACGGGATGACCGTGGAGGATGCGTTGGAAGAGGTGCTCGATACAGCGTCCGGAATCTTCGACCATCCGATACGTACCCTGGAGGGTGAGGTGAAGGAGGTGTCCGTATACCTCTCCATACTGAGGGCGATCGCCGAGGGACGGAACAGGATAACGCATATCTCCGAGTACGTCGGCATCGCACCGACGACATTGAACGCCTATCTGAGGAAACTGCTGGACAACGGCGCACTGACGAGGAGCGTCCCCTCCACGGAGTATCTCCCCGAGCGCAGCAAGAGCGGGATCTATTCCATATCGGATCACGGCACCCTGTTCTGGCTGAGGTTCGTTCATCCGTACGTGTCCCAACTGTCGATAGGCGACAAGGGTGCAGCGAGGAACGCCCTGGAACAGGGATTCCATGCCCATGCCAGGGAGACATACGCGGAGATATGCAGGGACACGGTGCAATCGCTGGCGGGAGAGATCGGTTTCCTGCCTGTCCTGTCCGGAAGGTATTGGAACAGGGATACGGAAATCGACATCATCGCCCTGAACCCGGCCAAGAGGAGGGCGCTGGTGGCGGGATGCCTCTTCCTGAAGGACCGTAAGGCTTCCAGGGACGACCTCAACGAGCTGCTGCACAAGGCTGAGAAGGCGCCGGAACTGAAGGGATACGTCGTGAAACTAGGCCTCTTCTCGGTCACCGGATTCGGGGACGATCTGCTTGCGGAGAGGAACCTTCTGCTGGTGGATGGCGGATCCGCAGTCCACTCACAGGATCAGTGATCCGCTTCGGCACTGATGATCTTGGATAGGAAGATCTTAAGGCGCTCATCCTTCGGGTTGCTGAACAGCTCATCAGGAGTGTTCTCCTCCTTAATGACACCGTCGTCGATGAAGAATATGCGGTCAGATATCTCCCTGGCGAATCCCATTTCATGGGTGACGACGAGCATGGTTATTCCCGATTTGGCCAGATCCTTGATGAGATTCAGCACCTCTCCGACCATCTCCGGATCCAGAGCGGACGTCGGTTCGTCGAAGAGCATGACATCGGGATTCATCGCCAGCGCCCTGATGATGGCAACGCGCTGCTGTTGACCGCCTGAGAGCTTCTGGGGGCGCGAATCTGCCTTGTCGGCCAGACCTATCCTCTCGAGAAGCGCATCGGCCTTTGCAGAGGCATCCTCCTTGGACATGATGTTGAGCTTCACAGGCGCAAGCATGATGTTGTCCTTGACGGTCATATTGGGGAAGAGGTTGAACTGCTGGAACACCATCCCTATCTTCTGGCGAATCTTCAGGATATCTGTCTTCCTGTCGGTAATGTCCTGGCCCTCGAATATGATCTTTCCCGATGAGGGCTTCTCGAGGAGGTTAAGCGAACGCAGGAAGGTGGATTTGCCGCAACCTGACGGGCCGATGATTGAGACTACCTCGCCCTCGTGTATCTGTGTGGTGATCCCCTTCAGGACCTCGTGGTCGCCGAAGGATTTGCACAGACCTTGGACGTCGATTAGAACCCTGTTATCGGAACACTTAGTACCGATGGTATCAGATGGCATTTGCATTCAGCCTCCTTTCGAGTCTCTTGACCAGATATGACAATACAAGGACTATCGCCAGATAGATCAGGGCGACGGCTATGAGCGGGAGGAAGGCATCGAAGGTCTGTGCCCTGATGATGTTTCCTGCCCTTGTCAGATCCATCAGTCCGATGTAACCGCATATCGACGTCTCTTTCAGCAGAGTGATCCCTTCATTGCACAGTGCAGGCAGGATGTTCCTGAAGGCCTGGGGGAGTATTACGGATCCCATCGTGACGTCGGTTGGGAGTCCGAGACTGGCGCTCGCCTCGAACTGTCCCTTCGGAACGGACCCTATGCCTGCACGCATGATCTCCGCCACGTATGCGGCGGAATTGAGACCGAATGCTATGCCAGCGATTATCACCTGGTTGAACGCTATTGAAGCGAATACCACGAAATAGATAATCAGAAGCTGGATGGTCGTAGGGGTCCCTCTGATGACGGTGATGTACAGATGACAGACGGCGTTGGGCGCCTTGAGTCTGCCATCGACCTGGTGAAGACTCGTGATGGCACCCATCACAACCCCCAGGAGCAGACCTATTATCAATCCCACCAGAGTGACCTCTATCGTCACCTGCAGACCGTCCAGGATGTACCTGTAACGGTCCGCGTCGAGGAAGTCTGTCTGAATGTCATCGATCAACGAGCCGAACGTCATGCGCGCGCTGTCATCCATTTCTATCCCTTAAATATATGAAAATCGGGACGTCTGTCCCGATGTTTGTGTTCAAGCCCTTACGACGACGACCTGCTCGGTGGTGGTGTATGCGTTGGAGAAGAGGACCTGCGTAGCTCTATCAGGGGTGACGGAGAATCCGGAAGCTCCCACGTCGATAGCACTGGCCTCCACCGCGTTGATGATGGAGTCGAAGTCGTAGTTGATGAACTGAACCTGGAGATCCAGCTTGTTGCAGATGGCACGGACGATGTCCATGTCTATTCCGGTGAATTTGGTACCGTACATCGCATCATAGGGCGGGAAGTCGGGGCTGGTACCGACCTTGATGGTCGATCCGGTTCCGGTCTCGGCGATGTAGGGGTCCGCCGATCCGTCGAGGTGCTGCGACCAATACTCCTCGATCTCCGCGATCTTCCCCTCTTCCTTCAGCTGGGCGAGAGCAGTGTCGAACTGTGTCTTGAGGCTGGTGTTGTTGAGTTTGAATACGAACGCATACTCCTCCGCCTCGGTATCGAGCTTTGCATCGAGAATCTTGATTCCCGAGTTCTTCTTGACGTATGCCTGTGCGGGGGCCTTGTCCATGATGATGGCGTCGATCTTCTTGTTCTTCAGATCCATGATGAGGTCGGGGTAGGTGGTGTAGCGCTTGACGGTAGCATCGCCTGTCTTCTCGTACGCCTCGGTAGCGAACAGGTCGCCAGTCGTACCGTTCTCGACACCGATCGTAGCGCCCTTGAGGTCATCGATGGTGTTGATTGTCTTGGAATTATCATTGTTATTCAGCATGAAGACTGCGACTCCGGCAACAGCCACAATGGCGATTGCCGCGACCGCGATAATCATCGTCATTTTCGAAGCCATGATTTTCACCTGGTTAGTTTGTCTGGGATTGTGTCGCACCATTAATAATGTTACCCAGCAATAACAGGGTTTTGAAACGGTTTATAAGTAGACCGAGTAATTCCAACAGATTATAATCATGATCAGAATGCGTCCTCGACGACCATCCCGCCCTCCCTGAGGTACGATTTGATCAGCTCGACGGACTTCGGAGCGGCTCCGATGTGCATACGCCCCAACCTTTCCGACAGCAGCGGGCGGGGGTTGAGCTTGTCTATGCTGGCACATCTTACGCCGGTATCCAAGAGCGCATCCGCGTACTCCCTCTCGTGACCCTCGAGGGTGGACATCAGCGGACCTGCGAGGACGAACGCGTTCAACCCCGCATCCACCAACTGCCTCAGCGCGGAAAGCCTCCTTGCCGGGAGCGGGGCGCCGGGTTCGGTGCGCTTGGAGACGCTGTCCTCGGTGGTGGTTATGGTTATCCCGACGGAATGGTCCATCCTGCCTATGAGGTCCATGTCCCTCAGCACGAGGTCGGATTTCGTCATGACCGTGACCCCCATGTCCGAACCGGATATGACGTTAAGGCAGCGTCTGGTGAGCTCGAAGCGCCTCTCCGGCTCCTGGTACGGGTCGGTGACCGTACCAATCCCGATCACCCCGGACAATCCCCTCAGCTCCTTGGCGAGGCGCTCGGCGATGTTGATCTTGACCTTCACCGCCCTCCAGTCCCTCCATTCGCTGTGCGTGACCTCCGGCGCGTAACAGTACACGCAGCCGTGGGTGCAACCGGTGTAAGGGTTGAGAGCATAGTTGAGACCAGGGAGCCTCGACGGACCGAGGGCCTTGCGGCATTCTATTATGGTGTAAATGCCGTCCCATTCCTCCCGCTTGGTGAAGTCCTCGATGGACATCTCGAAGTGCATCTGTTCAGTAATAGTCCTCGATCCTCCTCTGTCTCCTGTAATCGGTGAGGATGCCCGACACCCTGTACCAGGTCTCCTTCTTGATATCCATAACGGTGTTGACGTGGTCCATGGCGGCATCCAGCGTCTCGAACTTCAGCGGACAGGTCTTCAGCGCCGCGCGTACGTTCTCCCTGACGTTCCAAACGCCCACGGGCATCACGTATCCCGGGTGGGCCTCCCTCATGATGACGGCTCCGGCGGTCTTCCCCTCCTCCATGAGGAGCTCGTTGATCGCCATCCTCGATGCGTAGTAGCATCCCCCTATCTTGGCGTAGTCGGTCCTCCCCTGGAAGAACTCGTAATCGGACATGATCTCGATGTTCCTCCCCGAGGGGTTCCACGTGGTGTTGGGGTACCATGCCTCTATCAGCTCGAACCTCCAGGTGCAGGGCATCAGGAGGATGCACCACCTATTGTCCAGCTCCTCCCACTGGTAGATCCTGAACTCGTCGATGGTGTCGTTGAACTTCGTCGTCTTGAGGAGGTCCTTCCCGATGATGTCGTCGACAGCGGTGATGCTCCATCTCGTGGGGACGAACCTGCGGTTCTTGTCGATGCCCATGGTGGCCGTCGAGAACGCCTTCTGTATCTCGGAGATCAGCGTGCCGTTGCGGTATGCGTTCACAACCGCATCGACGGCCTTCATGTCCGTGTCGTAGTAGCTGCGCTCGAGATATCTCTCGAACCTCCCGGAACCGGACCTCATGCCCTCCATCCTGGCCGAGGGGCCGAAGGGCTGTATCTCGTCGTCGAGGACAATCCTCCCGACGGGTTTCTTGGTGAAACTGGCCTCGACATCGACCGGCCTCTCCGTAAGTGCCAGATGCTGTATCTGATCCACTATCCTGCCCGCCTTGGCGAAGTCCCGTGCGTCTATCCTGTACTTCCCGCGGACCAGGCTGAAGCGCATGTCGGTTATCTCGTCGATGCTCTTCCCGACCCATCTCTCGGGGGTGTCCAGAATGGATGTGTCCCCGTGTATCGGCGGCAGGAGGGGGCCTATGTCCACCTTCGGATATCCGTACCTGCCGATGAAGACGGCTGGAGGACAGCTGCCGTCCAGATCGGTGAAGTCGATCATCGGTGCCGTGCGCTGGCGGGAGTAGAACTTGATCATCAGGGGACAGCGGTCCTTCCCGCAGAGGTTCCTGGCGCCCTTGCAGACCGTGCACCTGTTCGAGCCCCCTGCCATGGGAACGAACGTGGGATCCGAGAACGGCAGGGAGAACTCTGTTGTCATCGGATATACTATGCGCGCGCAGTATATAAGGGTCTGAAGGGGGTGACCCCCCGAAAACCGAATCACCTATCAGTGATGGTGTCCGCCGGCCATGTTGACCAGCGTCATGCACACCGCTGCGATGGCGACACCGATGACCACGAAGATGAAGGTCCTGAGGCTGTTGTCCTTCCTGTGGTACGCCTCCGGGAGGAGGTCGCAGAACGTGACGAACATGAACGTTCCGGCCGCGAAAGCCATCGGGAGACCGGCGATGCCCTCGACGTCGATCCCGTTGAGGAACAGGTACATGACCATACCCATGATCGGCGTGATCAGCGCGAAACCTGTGAGGTACTTCCATCTCTTCCTGACGTCGTTCTCCGTGAGTAAGAGCGAGGACGAAAGCGAGAAGGTCTCGATGAACTTGTGGAGGCACATGCCTCCGAGGGCGACGGCCCCGAGGGTCTCTCCGCCCAAGGTGGCGGCCGCAAGTGCCAGACCGTCGCATCCCGCATGGATCGACAGGCCGATGAATGCCGAGAGGGACACGATCTGGTGGGAGTGCTCATCCTCATCATCGTCATCATCATCGTCATGGTGATGGTGGTGATGGCCGTCCCCGTGGCGGATCTTTATGAGCACATCTATAAGCGATATCACCAGGAACCCTGCGAGGATGGCGTAGCACATCACGCTGTAGCTGTGCCCCCCGTCCTCGACGGTGAGCTCGTAGGACTCCGGAAGGAACAGCCAGAACAGGAGACCGACGAAGATACCTGCGGTAAGCGCGATGAGGAGGTGCTTCTGCCTGTCATTGAGCTGCTTGATCTGGGGGAGATAGGCTCCCGCCATGCATACGACGAACAGGATCAGGGAGTACAGTGCGAATACCAGGATTCCTTCCATGTCCGGGTGTTGCACGATTGATTATTAAAATCTAACTGAACTTCTAATAATTCCGACCGGGTTTTCGGTAGCTAATTAATAACTGAAGCTGCGGATTATCATACGGTCTGCGATCCTCGGGGGAGCGTCGGTGCCGACGAGCATCGGACGGCGCGACCTGGCCGAATCGGTGGCGCGTTCCAGCTTGGTCTCGTTCTCCGCATAGATCCTGAATAGTACGTCCCCTTCGTGGACGAAATCGCCCTTCTTGTGCAGCAGCTCTATGCCCGCTCCTGGGTCGAAGGGCGCTCCCGCACCCTTGGCTATGGCGACGATACATGGGTTGTCGATGTACTCCACGTAACCCGTCCTCTTGGCGTGGATGTCCTTGACGAACGCACCCGGGACCAGATCCGACGACCTGACGTCCTTCCCTCCCTGGGCGCGTACGATCTCCAGGAACTTCCCGTGCGCCTTCCCGGAACGGAGTATCTCCCTCGCCAGCTTCTCGCCTCCCGAGATGCCGCCCATCTCCAGCAGCATCCCCGCCATGCCGCATGCCTTGTCGATGACCGACCTTTCGCCGTCGCCGTCCTCCAGTATGTGGATGCATTCCCTCGCCTCCAGTACAGGTCCGACGGTGATCCCTATGGGCTGGTCGGCGCACGTCACCGCGCATTCGACCCTCATGCCCAGCTCCTTCCCCAGACCTATCAGGTCGCGGGCGAACTCTTCCGCCACGGTCATGTCCTCTATCTTGGAACCGTCGCCCATCGGTATGTCGATGAGCAGGTTGTTGGTCCCCAGCGCCACCTTCTTGCTCATTATGGATGCGAGCATCATCGGTCTGGGATCGATGCCCATCGGTCTTTCCGCGCTGATTATCCTCCTGCCCACGGGAGCGTAATCCTCGTTGCCGCAGGCAAACACTCCCCCCGCCTCCATTATGGCGGACTTGAGTTCATCGGTTCCCAGTTCCACGCGGCAGAACGTCTCCACGAAATCGGACGTCCCGCAGGCGCTGCTTATGGCGCGCGAGGACAGCTTCGGGATCGTAAGACCCTGCGATGCGACTATGGATACCACTATGGGCGTAATTTTGTTCCCGGGGATGCCTCCGAGGCTATGGAAGTCGTACAGCTCCGGGATGCCGAAATCCACCGTGTCCCCGGTGGAGGCCATGGCCCTGGTAAGGGCGGCCACCTCCTCCAGATCGGAGTTGTTGACGTTGAACGCGGAGACGAAAGACAGTATCTCCCTGTCGGAGAGTCCCCCGTCCTGAATGTCGGATACTATGGAACCTATCTCCTCCGCGCTCAGCTTCCCGCCGTTTATCTTCTTCCTGATGGACCTGACGGATTCCGGAAGGGGGGAGAAGACGATGTCCACCTCGTCGCCGTCGGATACCGAACAGCGTTCCATCATACGGTGGGGCATCATCACCGTACCCTTGTACTGGTCCGAATCAGATACGGCCACCGAGGATATCGTCGTACTTCCGCCGGTGATCCTCACGCGGTCTGTCTCGTCGACACCCAGCTTAAGACAGTCGTCCCTGCACATCATCACGAACGGATCGGAGGTGCGGATATCGGTGAGACGCGCGGTGAACCTCATTGCGGGGGAGATGCATTCCCCGATAATAAAGGGTTTTTAGAGCGAAGTGCATTCGGTGTCATGAATCCGAAGACCAATCCCATGAGGCACCTCGACAAGTTGGGTATCGGGTATATCGTGCATACGTACGAGGCGGATCAGAGGCTCACGGGTTCGGACATCGCCGACATGCTTGGGGAGGACCACTCGAGGGTCTTCAAGACGCTCGTGACCGTCGCCAAATCGAAGAGGCATTACGTCTTCGTCCTGCCCGTGGATATGGAGCTCGACCTCAAGAAGGCGGCAGCATCCGTAGGGGAGAAATCCCTCGAGATGCTACCCTCGAAGGAACTGCTGGCACTTACGGGTTACGTGCACGGCGGATGCTCCCCGCTCTGCATGAGGAGGGAGATGGTCACCGTGATCGATTCCACCGCGAAGGACGGCGGCAGGTTCTATGTGAGCGCAGGGAAGGTGGGATGCCAATTGGAACTCTCCACGGAGGATTTCCTGCGTTCCGGCGATTTCATCCTGGCGGACATCACGCGCCCCAAGGCGGAATGATCATATTCCCAATATCCTGGCCATGTTGTTGCCCAGGAGGTCGTCCTTCATCTTATCGGTACCCCAGTCGCCATCGAGTATGAAACGGATGAACTCCGACGTGGAGAGGCTGAACTCGTAGATCGGGATGTCCGTACCGAACACCACCCTGTCCGGATATCTTGATACCGTATCGTGCAGCCTCGTGTATATCATCGATTTGTCCTCGTAGAACCACCCCTGCAGCGCGGAGCAGTCGGTGTAGACGTTGTCGCAGGCGTCCATCAGGGGGAACAGCTCGTCGTGGAACTTGCCGCCCAGATGCGCGATGATGAATTTGGTGTCCGGATGCCTCTCAGCCACCCTCCTCATCATCGAAGGGTGGCAGTACTTCTCGTCCAGAGGCGCCAGTGCCATACCCGCGTGGGTGGTTACCACGAGACCCATGTCCTCTATCGCATCCCAGAACGGATCCAGGTCCGGGTCGTCCGGATAGAAACCGGTGGCGGGATACACCTTGATGCCCTTCGGGGAATACCTGTTGTTCAGATGGTCGAGCAGCTCAATCGCGTTCTTCCTGTTCGGATCGACGCTGATGAACGGTATGAACCTGTCATCGGTGGAGCACCTGTCGAAGGTCCATTCCATGTACTCCTCCAGCGTTATCCTCCCCTCGTTCACCAATCCGAAATCGATGGGGAGGATCACCTCGTAATCTATGGCGTTGGCGTCCATGCCGAAGGTGTATTCTCCCACCGGCGTGTCGTAATCGTCGAACGGGATCTCGTTGTCGAGCTTGAATTCGAAGACGTCGTCCAATCCAAGGTCCTTGAGCTTCTGCAGAGGTTCCAGGTATAGCCTGACCGCCTGATCCGGGAGACTGTTCCTATGCCACATGTGTACGTGGGCATCGATGCGCATGTAATGATATATGTTACACAATAGATAAATGGGGCAGTCCGTCGGGAACAATGGACTTATATCGGCGAATAAGAATAGGCCGTCCGGTCGAGATGAATCTTCCGAACAAGCTTACCGTCTTCAGGATCTGTACCATACCTTTCCTGGTCCTATTCCTCGTCATCGAGGAAGGCCGTCCCTACACGTGGATGGTAGCATTGGCAATCTTCATCATCGCTACGGCCTCGGACATCGCCGACGGCCGCATCGCAAGGAAGTACAACCTCATCACCGACTTCGGGAAGCTCATGGATCCCCTCGCCGACAAGATGATGACCTGCTGCGCCTACATCTGCTTCATCGAGCTGGGCGTCCTGCCGTCATGGTTCGTCATCGTGATAGTGTTCAGGGAGTTCATGATCAGCGGGTTCAGGCTCATCGCGGCGGAGAACGGTTCGGTCATCGCCGCCAGCTGGTGGGGCAAGAAGAAGTCCACTTTCCAGATGACGATGATCATCTCGATACTCGTCCTCATGTGCTCGGATCTCTCCCTGGTTTGGGACACCTTCTACGTCTCCGTCACCGGAGGAATACCGGACTGGCTGGAGACATTCTGGACGGTGTACATCAACATCGTGACCTGGGGCTCGCTCATCCTGACCGTAGTGTCCCTGATCGACTACATGAAGAACAACTGGTCGGTCATGGGCAACCAGTTCTGATCGTTCGGGCGGACGGCAGCAGTTAGCCGAGGCCCCTGCGGGGGTGAGGGAGTCGATGACGTCCTGAGCCCTGCGCATACCCATGGATGAAAGATGTGCCAGCGCATCCAATGCGGGGTATCTGTTCATCTCCGCGAGACGCACGATCTCGTCGAAGGCGGCGAGGTTCCCGTCGAAGGCGAGGTTGCGCAATGCCTCCATCGCCTTACGGTCCCAATCCTCCGCCATGGCGCCCAGCTCCTTCACCACGGAGGTGTCGCCCTTCTCCGCCGAAGCGAACAGATCGCCGATATCGGACATCATACCCTCCCGTTGTGGATGTCCTCGTACATCGTGACGGTACGAACCATCGACCCCTCGGTGTTGGTGCCCTGCACGGTCATCGAATCGAAGTAGACGTCGTCCGAGAGTATCCTGACCCCCGTATCCGAACATCCGTTGCGGAGGTAGAATCCTCTCCTCCTGATGCGCATCGCATCCTCGGGGGAGCCGTCCGTGCCCTCCAGCACCAGGAATATGTTCCTTCCGGCCTTGATCCTGCGCATCTCGTCCAGCATCATCGCGCCGTATCCCTTCCCGCGGAGCTCGGGACGCGTGGCGATGTAGACAAGGAACACGTTGCCATCGTACTCGAAGGAATAGCAGAACCCCACGAACACGCCACCGTCGGTGAAGACCTCCAGGTCCCCGCCACGGCCGAAGGTGCGCATGGTGTTCCCGAAAGGAATCCTCTCCTCCGGCGGGAAGGATTCGAGGTACAGGGAACGGACCTCGTCGGGTATGGTGTCCACGGATTCCGCCGATAGCATGCACAGGCAATCTCAAAATTCATTAATAGTGATTTTGTTAGGTATCCCATGCCCGGAGCAACATGTCCGAACTGCGGTACGGTTTTCGACGGCAACGCACCCAGATTCTGCACCAAATGCGGCGCATCGGTATCTTCTCAGAACGACAACGTCAGGTCGATACTGGAGAGGGCTATCGAGGCGCTGAGGGTATGCGACGTCAAGGCTGCGGTGCCTCAGCTCGAGAGGGCTGAACGCATCTCCCCGAGATGCTCCGACGTCTGGTTCCTGTACGCATTGGCGAACATACGCGATTCGCAGAGGTACGAGATGTACATCGGCATCGCCGAGAACAGGGAAAATGAATCTCTGGGTCTTTTCGGTAAGGGCGACATATTCAGATTCGAGGAGGGCTGGGACAACGAGGCCGGACAGGTCATATCGAAGGCGAAGGACATGCTCCGTCTCAGGAACAGGAACGCCGCCGCAGCGTTCGTCAACAGGGCGGTGATGATGTGTCCCGAATGCTCTGACGTGTGGTTCCTCAAGGCCGCGATATCCGACGATCCGAAATGGAGAGACATCTACGTCAGGGCCGCTGAAGGGAAGCCTGCATCGAAGGGACTGTTCGGACGCGATGACCTCTCGGGATACCGCACCGATACGCTCTCTAATGTCAAATTCAGATGGGAACAGCCCAACCCGAAGCTCCATATCGTGATACAGATACCGGATGTCCCCCGGATCGTCCTCGACGAGGGCAACGGGTTCGAGGCATCCGCCGAACTGCCAAACGGTGCCGTGAGCGGGAAGGCGATCATGACGGATAAGGACGGATGCACCGTCGGTGCCCCGTTCGATTTCACGGTGAGGGTCAGTCCCGATTCGCAATTCATACTAGTTAACCAAGGATTATTTAAGTCCAGACTCACAATACGGGACAACAAGCTGTGAACCTATGTGGAAGCACACCCCGAATCTCCTGTCGGCCTTGAGGCTCCTGTCCGTTCCGTTCTTCGTCTATTTCCTGATAGCCGACGGTACGGTCGTAGGTGCCAGGATCGCTTTGGTCATCTATTTCGCAGCGAGCATCACCGACATCTTCGACGGCAGGATCGCCAGGAAGTACCACCTCGAATCCAACGTCGGTGTCGTACTGGATGCAGGCGCTGACAAGCTGTTCGTAGTGGCGGGACTGGTCTGCCCGATGATACTGGGCATCCTGCCCGTATGGTTCGTGGTCATCCTTCTGATCAGGGAGGCGTACATATTCTGGATAGCCATGGAAGCTCTGAGGAAGAAGGTCCTCCCGCGCCCCATATTCATCGGCAAGGCGAAGACCGTCTTCGAGATGGCGACGGTCGTGGCGTTGCTCATATTCATGGCCATCACCGACGGTCTCGAGTGGAGCGGACTCTGGCTCCTCGAGTACGGAGAGGTCAACTTCCTCACCATCTTAGTATCCGGAATAGCATGGATGGGATTCGTCCTCTCCCTGGCCTCGGTCGTGCCTTACACCCAGATTTACATCGAGGAGAACAGGGAGTGGAAGGAGAGGCAGAGACAGGCCCAGAACGAGTGAATCACTCCGTCCAGACCTGTTCGGCCTTGAGATTCCTGGGGATGTCAGAGAAGCGGTACTGGTAGTCGAACAGGGACCTGATGAAGGATTTGGTGTAGGGTACGAACTCCTTCGAATCGATCATCGCCTCGATCTCATGCACGTTGGACCATCTTGCGGCCGATACCTCATCCCCGCGGAGCAGCAGGGAATCCTTCGGCTTGGATTCGGAGATGTAGAAGTCGTCGAACCCGTACAGGAACCATGCGGAGCATACGAGATCCTCGGGGGCGAATCTGCGCCTGATACCCATCTCCTCGAATAGTTCCCTCGATGCGCCGCGGCATGAGGATTCGCCGGCCATCACCTGTCCTCCGGCGGTGACGTCCCAGAGATCCGGATAGGATTTCTTCGACGAAACGCGCCTCTGTATGAGCATCCTGCCCTCGTTGTCGAAGATCACGGCATGCACGACGAGCCTGTAGTCCCCGGGTCCCGCTTCGGAACGGTCGATGACCCTTCCGGTGAGCCTTCTCTCGGAATCGTAGACGTCGATCTGCTCCATGTCAGTGCTTGATGAGATTGAGCATCTCGGCCCTGAGCATGGCGTTCTCCCTGAACTTCCCCCTGAGGGTCGAGGTGTGGGTGATCGAATCCTTCTTGACTCCTCTGGAGGTCATGCAGGCGTGCTTGCCCTCGATGACGACGGCCACATCGTTGGTCTGGAGAACGATCTCAAGGATGTCTGCTATGTCCTGACCGATCCTCTCCTGGAGCTGGAGCCTCTTGGCGACCATGTCGGCGATCCTGCCGACCTTGGACAGCCCGATGACCCTCCCGTTGGGGATGTAGGCGACGTGGACCTTCATGTCGTACATAAGTGCCAGATGGTGCTCGCAGTGCGAGAAGATGGGGATGTCACCGATGATGACCATGTCGTCGGTGATGATCTCCTCGAAGGTCTTGTTGAACATCTCGGCTATCTCCTCGTTGGTATAGCACATGCCCTCGTAGACCTCCTCGAACATCCTCGCGACCCTGTCGGGTGTCTCGACGAGTCCGGGCCTGTCGGGATTGTCATTCAATGCGATGATGATCTCCTTTATTGCTGCCCTGATCCTGTCCGTGTCGATCTGCTTTACCATCTTCAAACGCCTCTCGTCTCCGGCGGCCAAATGGCCTTGTGAAGCTGAATCTGAATGCGGATGTCTATCCTGTTCTTAAAACCATAGCCTTTCAGCCACTCGACGAGCCGTGCGGGATCCGTGCTTCCGAACACCGGGGACACGAAAACATGGCAGACGGGGCTCAGGTCGGAGAGGACCTCCTCCATGCGCGCGATGTCTTCCTCAGAGCCTACGACGAACTTGAGCACGTCGGTCGGCCTGAGGCATCTCAGAGCGGACATGTCCATTCTGTCCGACATCCCCGACGACGGCAGCTTGTAATCGGCCGTGATGATCGACCCCTCGCTCATGAACTCCCTGAAGTCTACGGAACCGTTGGTCTCGAAGTTGACCTCCGTTCCCCTCGATATGAGCGAGGATACGAGCGTGCGGAGCTCCTGCCTGTCCTGGAGGAGCGGTTCTCCTCCAGTGAGCGTCACGTACCTGGCATCGGACGGCACGGCGTCCAGTATCTCCGCCGCGGACATCTCCTTCCCGCCGTCGTACGAGTATACGGTGTCGCACCATGAGCATCTGAGGTTGCAACCGACGAAGCGCACGAACGTGCATACCTTCCCGGCGCGTATGCCCTCGCCCTCGACGGACGTGAAAATCTCGCAGACCCTCATCATTCGTCACGCTCATAGATGGCGGTGTTGCCCTCGGACTCCTGGACGGACACCTTGTAGCACTTCTCGCCGAGCTGTTCGCAGATCCAATGGGCGATGTTCTCCGCGGTGGGGTTGAAATCGAAGATGTCGTTCAGATACCTGTGGTCCAGCTTCTCGGTGATGGCCGACTTTACGTGGGCGAAGTCGAAGACCATCCCGTTCTCGTCGAGCTCCTTCGATTTGCAGTAGACGGTAATGATCCAGTTATGGCCGTGGAGGTTCTGGCACTTGCTTTCGTAGTTGAGCTTGAGGTTGTGCGCTCCCGAAATCTCGAATCTCTTTGAGATGTAGTACATTCATATCACCTGCAGAGGGGATCCACCGTCCCGTTGGCCTTGAAGGCGTTCTCCCTGTCTATGCACGTCCCGCACCTGTGACAGGGCTCGTCCCCGCCCTCATAGCAGGACCATGTCATCTCGTAGGGCACACCGAGTCTTAATCCCTCCCTTACGACGCCCGCCTTGTTCATGTCGATGAGCGGTGCGGAGAGATGAAGTACGTGTCCGCTACCCTCGTAAATCGCGGAATCCATGGACCTGTAAAACTCGGGGGTGCAGTCGGGATAGGCGGATCCCGCGGCATCGTCCGCATGGGCGCCGTAGCAGATCTCGGTGCATCCGTAGATGAGCGCCCTCGCCGCCGCGATCGATAGCATCAGACCGTTGCGGAAGGGGACGTATGTGGACACCGTTCCGTTCTCCGCCCTCCCTTTCTGCTGGTCGTAGGAACCGTGCTCGATCTCCTTCCCGGAATCGGACAGGAGGGGGCACTCGGACCCCTGCATGATGGTCTTGAGGTCGTACTCCTCCAGCTCCACGCCGTAATGGGAGGCGATCCTCCTGGCGGATTCCATCTCCTTCGAATGCCTCTGCCCGTAGAACACGTTCAGGGCCATGACCTGGTCCCTGCCGTACTCCGCTACCTTCATTGCGAGACATGTGGCGGAATCGACGCCGCCGCTTAACAGGACCAGGGACTTCATTGCTTCACCGATGCGGTTTATGGTTGTATATCGGGCATCCGATATATTAGGTCCATCACCCCTGATTCGGGTGATTCGGTGACCTCCCCCTCAGAGGTTTATATGCTCGTTAGACATTAATCCCAACATGGCGGAACCCATCACGGTCACACAGTTCGACGAGCTCGTAAAGAAGGTGCTCGGCAATTCGAGGGAACTGTGCGACGTGTTTGTCAGCGGGGAAATATCCGAATTCAAGCGCGCACCGTCCGGACACCTGTACTTCACCCTGAAGGACGGGCAGTCCACCCTCAAGTGCAACATGTGGAGGAGCTCCGCGATGACGGTGAAGTTCAACCCCGAGGTGGGCATGAAGGTCACCGCATTCGGCAGTGCGGATTTCTATGCCCCGTACGGTCAGCTGAACTTCATCGTGAGGAATCTGGCACAATACGGTGAGGGCGAACAGAAGAAGGCCCTGGAGGAGCTGACGAACAAGCTTCTGAAGGAGGGGCTGTTCGAACCCGAGCGCAAGAGGAAGCTGCCGAAATACCCCAAGGTCATCGGGGTGGTGACCTCGGAGGCGGGTGCGGTGATCAAGGACATAATCAACACCGCGAGGCTGCAGTTCCCCGCGGACATACTCCTCGCCCCGGCCAACGTGCAGGGCGAAGGCGCGGACATCACGATGATACACGCCCTCCAGCTGCTCAACTCCCAGAACGTGGACGTCATAATCATAGGGCGCGGAGGCGGTTCCAAGGAGGACCTCTCCGCATTCAACTCGGAGGCCCTGGTAAGGGCGATAGCTGCATCGAGGGCGCCGGTGATATCGGCGGTGGGGCACGCGACCGACAAATCCCTCACGGACAGGGTGGCCGACCTGTATGCGGAGACACCAACGCAGGCGGCTATGCTCGCCGTGCTCCCGATGGACCAGGTCCGCGGGGAGCTCCACGGGTACGAGATGCGCGCCGGAAGGGCGCTGAAGGGACTGATCGACAGGATGAGGTCCAGATTCGCGTATCCGGATTCCAGGCTGGAGCAGAACTCGCCCATGAAGTACATGGAAAGGCAGAGGACACTGATGGAGAAGCTGTCGATGAGGATGGATTCCGCGATGGTGTCCGACCTCAGGGGATGCAGGTCGTCATTCGACACAGCCGACGCAAAGCTCCGCCCCTCCAATGCGGAGAGGATGGTCAACGAATGCGGCATGAGGCTGGATGCTGTATGCGCCAGGGCCGACATGGCCGTCAGGAGGATAATCGCGGACAGGGCACAGAGGACGGATGCGCTCTCGATGCGCCTGGATTCCGACAACCCCCACAACGTCCTGAGGAGAGGATACAGCTACATCTCGGACGACGAGGGTAACACGATAACGTCCGCCGCCTCACTTTCCGAAGGGAAGATGATCACGGTCAAGATGAGGGACGGCAGGGCGAAAGCACAGATCAAGGAGGTACACAGGAAATGACAGAGGAGAAGAGACCGGAGGAAATGACCTTCGAGGAGAGCCTGAACAAGCTGAACGAACTGGTGAACCAGCTGGAGAACGGCGGACTCGATCTCGACAAGAACATCGAGATCTACGAGCAGGCCGTGGTGCTGAGGGACAGGTGCAGGAAGATCCTCGAGGAGAGCGAGCGCAAGGTCCAGAAGCTCATGGAGACGGCCGACGGGATCAAGAAAGAGGACTTCTCAGTGGAGTGACCTCCACAGCCTGAGGCCGTTGGAGTCGGCCCAGGCCTTCGTATCGGCGTAGAGCTGGGTCGCGGAGAACTGGTCGAAGTCGTAGGACAGGCGCAGGGCGCTGCCTATGGCCGAGTTCTTCAGGTGCATCGCGTTGTCGGAACCGAAGATGAACTTCAGCCCTATCGCCATCACAGCCACGAGGTCGTGCCCGCGGCAGACCTCGTCGACGTAATGCTTCTCGGCCATGTACTCGTCCATCAGCAGCCTCAGCTCCCTGACGGATATCGAAGGGGCGGCGGTGTTCCTGACGACGGCTTTGCACAGGTCATTGATATCACACTTGAGGGAATGGCGGTCGATGAAGTCCAGGAACTCGAGGTCCTTGAACGAGAGGCTGAGATCCTCCACGGCCGACAGGTACATCATTATCCCCACGGGGTAGGCCGCATCCTCGATCCTCTCGATGACGTTCCCGTAACGGGATTCGAAATGTGCCAGCTTCTCCTGGTCGGCGTATTCCCACAGCACCTCGCGGAAGGAATCCGACGAGGTGATCATCGATTCCGCGTCGCGCGTATCGGTCCTGAAGAGGGGCGGCGACACCCTGTTCTTAAACAGGAGGTCGAGGTCCGCGTCGATGATGCCGAGAACGTCCTTGTACCCCCTGCGTCCGGCGACCTCCCTTATCACCCCTTTGACGTTGTCCTTCGAATGGGCGATGATTGTGCGGACGTCGTTCCTGTCGGTGAACTTCCCGTAGAGCCTGTGGTCCGTGGGACCTTCGACGACCAGCAGAGTACCCCCGAAGACGGAACGCATCATGGACACGTTGTTCGCGATGTCCGATACGGTGAGGTACTCGCGCATGTTCACCTCAGTTCGTTGGCCTTGTCCCACATGTCGTGGATGGTCTGCGGCGAATGGGTGGCGATGAGCATCTGGAGGTCCCTGAGCCTGCAGAGGTCGCTGAACACGGGTCCGAGCCTCTGCTGCCATGAAACGTGCAGGGAGATCTCCGGCTCGTCGATGATGACCAGGGAACCGGGCCTGGCCTGGAAGAGCAGGCGGTAGAAGATGATCAGCAGGTGCATCTCCCCCGAGGAGAGGCATTCCATCGACAGCCCGGACCCGTCGCTCAGGACGATGCCCATCCTGCCGTTGTTGATGACCAGCCTCTTTCCTACGAAGAATGAGTTGATGATGTCTTGGTAGACGATTATGGACTCGGCCAGCTGGTGGTCCTTGGAGAGGAAGCCCTCCAGCGCGTAGACGAGCTTAAGGTAGCTGTCGTGGTTCTTCCCGATGTCGTATCTGGAAGGCGAGAGCTTCAGCCCGATGGGGAGGTTCACGCGGAAGCCGGATTCGTACATGAAGTCCACCTTGGCCTTCAGCTCCCTGAGCCTGAGCTCTATGTCGGCATCGCTTAGGTCCTCCTCCACGACGGCATCCTCCACGGATATTGCCGTATCGTCCTTGGCGGCGATGAACCAATCCTTCAGTTCGTCGGTGAAGAGGTCCAGGGAATACACCAGCGTACCGTCCCCCTTCTTGGTGGTGAGCCTGGAGGACCTGATGAACGTGGGCGTGGCGATGCCTTTCGCACCGGCAGTGACGAGGTCTATGATGGTGCCGTTGCTGTTCAGCCTGATGGTCGGATCGGAATCGCGGTTCTCGGCGACGATCTTTGAACCGTCGTCGAAGATCAGCTCCGCCTTCGCGAAGCGGAACGCGCGCAGGGCCTCCCTGTCGCAACGCAGGACGTCGTAGATTATCGTGAGGAAGATCGTCTTGCCCACCCCGTTTGCGGAGTGTACGAAGGTTATGCCGTCCGGATTGATCTCAACGGAATGGTCGCATTCGCCGAATAGGCCCTGGACCGATGCCGATATCAGTTTCATACCGGGAGTATGGCAATCCAAGATTATTTTATTTCCCCATCAGGCGGGCGCGGGAGGTTCGGATGCACCCGTCCCTCCGCCCCTGCTGCGGGTGTAGAACGAGAACCAGAGCGTCTCGACGATCATCGACAGGAAGCACGGGATGACCGCGGAGGGCATGGCCTCCAGTATGACCATGCACATCGAAACCGAGAGGCCTGTGTTCTTCCATACGCCGAGGACACGGTAGGTCCCTTCAGAACCTTCGGCGAAGGAGGCCCTCCTTATCAGGAACCACATGATCAGGTTGAGGGCGACCAGCCTGAGCACGGCCGCTCCGAGGACGAGAAGGACCATCGTGGGGTCCGCCTCCAGAGTGGCGCGGTTGGAGTTGACGGAGCAGAACACCATTATGGCCATGGTCAGATTGATGACCGGGACCTTGACCTCTCTGCTCAGTTCCACATGTGCCAGCAGTCTGGAGAGTATCACCGGGAGGATGATGAACAGGAGTATGTACTCGAGGATCTTCAGCGGGTCAACCGCATCGCCGATCAGAGTGAACGAGAGCACCGGCGTGAGGACTATGCCCGAAAGATAGGTGGCGGTGACCGCAAGCACCGCGATCTCGATCCTCTCCCTCATCAGTGTTGCGGCGGTAACCACGGCGATGGCGCAGGGCATGGATGCCAGCATCACCCACCCGTACCAGATCTCCTTCTGCTCCCTGAAGAACATCAGACCGATCAGAAGGGTGGCGACGGTGTTGATCCCGTAACAGAGGAGGATGGACAGCGCGGAACCGCGCTTGTTCTCCCTGAGGTCCTGCAGGGAGAGCCTGAGGCCGTGCATGGACAGGGTCATCTGGATGATCAGATCGATTATTATGAGCGTGGAGAAGGGCAGATCCAACGTGGGCACGGTGAAACTGGCGATAATGCCGAGGGCGACCCATATCCTGAGGTCCATCACCAGCTTCGAAGCGCCCATGGATACGTCATATGCTTGCGATATATCAATGCTAGCGACCGCATTGTTTTATTAGTGGCGCACCAATCACCAGCCGATGGACACAGAGGCCGCCTTCGAGCACATCAAGGACAACATCAAGGACGAGAAGTACGACATGGTTCTGCCCGAGGTGAAGGAGATCGTCAGCCAGTGCGGCGGCGACGTCCAGATCCTGTTCAAATGCGCATCTCTGCTCAAGGTCGTCGAGGAGGAGGACTACTGTCAGGAGATCCTCGACAGCATAACTGAATCCCTGCCCGAGGACGAGGAGAGGAGGATGGGCATCGCCATCGCACTCCGCGGACTTGGCAGAGCGGAGGACGCTCTTGAGATAATGAGATCATTCAAGACCTATGTGCCAGACCAGTACGAGCTGTCCCTTACGCTGTATGCGGCGGAGGAGTATGAATCGGCCCTCTCCGTCCTCGAGGAATCGGGACGCGACGACCAGAAATCGATGATCCTCATGACCGACATCCTCTGCGCCGTCGGCGAGACGAAGAAGGCCATGGAGGTCGCCGACAAGACCATCTACTACTACGGGAGCAGCTACGACACCCTCGTGAACAAATGCAACGTCATGTTCAGGACGGGGGAGGCCAAGGCCACCATCAAGTTCGCCAAGGAGCACCTCAAGGAGTCGAAGGCGAACAACGACTTCCTGGCGCTGGAGGCTTACGTCATGAGGATCAACGGCAGGCTGCCCGCGGCGGTCAACTACGCTTCGAGGGTCCTCAAGAAGGACTACAAGCACATCGGCGCGCTCGAGACCATGGCCATGTGCTTCGTGGAGAAGAAGAGCTTCATCAACGCCAAGCTCCTCGCCGGCGCGATAAACGATGCCGACCCGGGAAACCCCGCAGCCATCAGAATCTTGGATGCCTGTCGCTTATTAGCTTCCTGATGTTGATTCTGCTCACGAGGTCGCGCCAGAAGTCCGGCGACAGGATCATCAGGAACAGTACAGCTTCCAGACGCCCGATTATCATCAGTACTGCGCACACGCACTGCGCGAAGGTGTTCACGTCGGTGATGTCGCCCAGACTGTACAGCCCCTTGCCCGTGGTGGTGAGGGCGGACGTTGCGAGACACAACGCATCCTCCATGTTCAGTTCGGTGAACGATATGAGGATGGTACCCCCGATCAGCACGATGAAGAAGGTCAGCATGGTCAGCAGCGCGCCGTAGGCCAGGTCCCTGCTGACGTTGACCCTCCTTATCCTAATGGTGGAGACCTGGTTGGGGAAGGCCACCTCGGTGATCTCCTTCTTCATGATCTTCAGCGATATCGCGGCCCTTGCCACCTTGATCCCGCCCGTGGGGGAGTCGATGCACCCGCCGATGACGGCCAGCAGGCAGAACGTCAGCACCAGTGCGGCCGGCCAGTTGTAGTCGTATACCATGAATCCCGTGGTGGATGCGTTGGAGAGTACCACGAGTATGAAGTCCAGAACGCCCTCCGCATCGTCGGGGAAATCACCGAACTGGAAGAGCAGTACGGCGGCGATCGCACCTATGATGAGGAGCCACGAGAACAGATAGAGGTTCTCGTTGTCCTCCTTCATGGGCTTGAAGGTGCGCTTGGTTATCGCGAAGAACAGCGTGGTGAAGTTGAACAGGGAGATGAACATGAACAGCCCGATCACGATCCTCGATGCGGGCTCGAAGGCGTCCAATCCGCCGTGGATGTCCTGGAATCCCGTGGTGGACACGGTGGACATGGCCATCCTCACAGACATCTGCACGTCCACGCCCGTGACTATGAGCAGGACGGCCATCACGAACGTGGATGCGAGATATACCATCCCGTAGCGCATGGCGATCTTGATGATCTGCGGGGTGTAGACCTCGCTGTCGACGGATGCCGTCCCCGAAGCGAAGAAGAACCTTCCGGGAAGGGCGAAGTCCCCGATGTACAGACAGAATATCGAGATGAACATGAACCCGCCCATCCATCCGGTGACCGCCCTCCACATGAGGATCGGGTCCTCCATCTGCGAGAGGTGGATGACCGACATCCCGGTGGTCGTGATCCCGCTGATGGACTCGAAGAACGCGTATTTGATGTCGAACCCGAAGAACAGGTAGGGTATCGCACATAGCACGATCACCAGCAGGTATACCGTCAGGATGGTAAAGATTCCGACGGACGGACGGGGCTTGCTGCCCTTGAACATGAACAGGCAGACGAGGGCGACGATGATCCCCAGGAGCGCGAACACGCGCATCCCGTTGGAGTGGTCGCCTATGCCCATGGCATCGAAGCACAATCCCATGCACACGAAGACAAACAGCAGGGGGTACCCCAGTGCATGGATCGGGAAGCAATCGAACCTCCCCTTCTCCGTGAGATAGTACTCCAGCCTGCTCGCGATGTTCATGGTCACACACTGTAATTGAGCTCGATACCGAACATCTTCTCGAGTTTCTTCAGCTTGGCGAGGTTTGTGAACATGAGCGCCTGGTCACCCTCCTGGAACTTCGTGTCCAGACGCGGGAATATGACCTCCCCGTCGCGGATGAGACCGGTGAGGCGGCAGCCCTCGGGGAGCTTGACGTCACCGACGTACTGGTCGGTGACCTCCGACTTGGGCTGGATGATCATGCTGAAGAACATCCTGCCGTCGTGCTTCATCATGAGGGAGGAGTTGCCCTCGGTCTTGATCATCTTGGCGATCTGGTTGGTAACGATGTTGTAGTAACCGATCCTGGACGGGATCTCGGCGAACTCGAAGATGCTCTCGTAATCCAGGACGGAGTACTCCGAGATGATCTTCGTGGCGCCCAGTTTCTTTCCCATGAGCGACGCCAGCAGGTTGGTCTCGTCGTTGTCATCCAGCGTCATCAGGACGTCGGCGCGGGCCACATTCTCCATCTTGAGCAGATGGGGGTCGACGATGTTGCCGTTGATGATCTTCACGGTGCTGAACTGCCTGGCCAGCCTCCTGCATAGAACAGGGTCGTTATCGATGAGCTTGACGTAGCGCTTCTTGCTCTCCAGCAGACGCGCGGTCTGTACGCCTATGACGGTGGCGCCGAGTATCACGAAGTCCGATGCGGGCCTGTCGACGCCCATCATCTGGTTGAAGTCCTCGATCCCCTTGGGGGTCCCGAGCACGCAGATGCTGTCAGCCATGCGTATCTCGACGGTCTCGCAGTCCAGGATGATCGCGTCGCTCCTCTTGATCGCGACTATGTATGCGCCCTCGGGTATGTCCAGCCCAATGGGGACCTTCCCTATGACGCTGGTGTTCTCCTTGGTGACACTGAAAGTCGCCAGACCCATGCCTATGGTCTCGAACGACTCGTAGTCCACGCCGTTCTCCAGAAGGGCGAGCGAGGACAGTATGTTGGCGGACAGCAGTTCGGGGGAGAATATCTGGTCGACGATGCCGTAGTTGTCGTTGACCATGTAGTCGGGATCCCTGATCCTCGAGATGGTGGTGATGTCTGGCTTGATGCGCTTCGACATCATGCAGATGTAAAGATTATCGGCATCCTCCGATACCGTGGAGATGATGATCTCCGCCTGATGCCTGCGGATGGCCTCCTCAAGGACCTTGGGGTTGGTTCCGCTCTCGTTGAAGATGGACACGTTGTAGAGGGACTTGATCTTCTCCGCCACCACGGTGTCCTCTTCGATGACCATCACGTCGTTCTTGTTGCTGAGAACCTCAGCCGCCGTAGCGCCGACCTTTCCGGCGCCCACTATGATAATGTTCATTCACACCACGTCAGTCTTCCCTGTTCCTCATGTAGATGTCGCGGTTATGCATATAGCTCAGCACTGCACCGAGTATGCAGACGACGGCGATGATGAAACAGGCCAGTACGAAGATGTTGATGTAACTCTGCGGTCCGTTGAACGAATCGGACAGGTTCCCGCTGCCGATGTCGGCGACGAAGGTGTCGTTGGCGATGAAGTCGATGAGGTTCCCGCCGTAGTTCATCATGGATCTGAACATCTTCTCGGAGAACATCGTCTGGAAATCGCTGACGAACCTGTCGAACGAATAGTTCGGTGCCTGGACGGTGCTGAAGATCTCATCCACCGATGGGAACTCGGGGGCGGCGGAGGACTCGTCCGCCACGACTACAGCGGCCATGACTATGAGACCGACAGACAGGACCAAAGCCCATGTACTCTTCATGCCCAGGGTTATCGGTTATAGGAATAAATAACCTGCGTGCGCGCATGCCTGCAAAATAACGCGCTCTGTGCGCGCGTTCCGGGGATGAATAACAGCCCATCACTATGTTCTCGGACATCTGGCACATCCGAATTCAGGATGAAAGGGAAAGCGGCCCTGCCGAAGCAGCCGGGGTCGTGTGAAAAAAAGGTTAAGGGAGCGGAGCTCCCGTTCAGGCCCTCATGCTCTTCCTGATCAGCACGAACGCCACGGCGCCGATCGCGATCACCGCGGCGATACCGACACCGATCACGACATAGGTTGCCACCTTCGATTTGTTCTTCGTGGCCTCCTTCTCTATGGAGGATGCCTCGGAGGAGACCGCATCGTAGGTCTTCGTCACCTTGACGTGGTCCGAGGATTCGTACGGTGGGATGTAGACCCCGTCGGTGGTATAGTCGCTGGGATCCTCGACATTCGCGGTGATGTTCGTGGTGTGCGACGGGGGGACATGGGTGTCCAGGGTCATGTTGAACGTCTTGCCGTCGACCTTCCAGGACTCGGATGCCTTCTTCACATCAGCGGAATAGGACATGGTCCTGGTCCCCTTAGTGGTGTTGGTGATCTCCGATGTCTGGCCCTCGTACTCGTAGACGGCCTTGGTACCGCTGGAACCCCTCGCCTCGACGTTGTAGGAGAACGATTTGTCACCGGTACCCGAAACGGGCTTGTAGGTGAACGTCAGCGAGATCGAGGTCACGCCTGCCACGTCCATAGTTCCCTTCTTCATGACGCAGTGGGTGTCATCGATCGACAGGAACTCCTGGACGGATTCGGTGGACGTCTTGGAATCGATGGTGCCTGTGACCACCAGCTTGTCGCCGGCGCTGTACTCGGTGATGCCGAGGTATGTCGTGATCGCATCCGCCACCTCCTGCTCCTCCTGGGAGAGGTAGGTTCCCGCGATCACATCGTTCCCAGCGTTGAAGATGTATGTCACGGATATCCCCGTGATGTTTGTGTCCTCGGTGGAGAGGGTCGTGTACGTCATACCCGACACCTTGATCCCGTATCCGTCCGAGTACGTCAGTTTGTCGCAGCTGACGGACTCGACAGACGATAACTTGAGCAGATCGACCTCGTTCGAGATGGCTTCCGTTATGATGTCGGCCCTGCTCATTCCGGCTGCCGCGAGTTCGTCGTCAGTAGCCCCCTCCTTCACCTCGATGAGACATCCTTTCGCATCATCGGTGAACGCATCCGATCCCGATGCGGAGATGACGGGCAGGAGCATCATCAGGGAAGCGACGGCTACGGCCGCAAGTGCCAGACTGACAGAACGGCGGCGGTCGCCCGCTGCCTTCGCAGAATATCTGGTTATGGAATTCATGGATGGAAATCATCTCATGCTTATTTCACCGTTGCGGGAGCGCGGGCGTACGCACGCAAGTAGTTAATATAAAGAACACATCGAGCCGAACATGTTGCAGCAGATCGAGGAAGGCTACTGGCAGAAGAACAGGGCCTCCAAGGTGAAGGATGTCAAGGACATTGTCGAAGGCATCGTCGAGTCGGTCAGGAAGGACGGGGACAAGGCCCTCATCGAACTGACCGAGAAGTTCGATAAGGTCAAACTGAAGTCCGTCCAGGTATCCAGGGAGCAGATCGAGGAGGCCTACGAGAAGGTCGACCCCGTGCTCGTGGAGGAGCTTGAGAACGCGGCGTACAACATCCAGCGCTTCCACCAGATGCAGCTGCCCCAGGACCTTTGGCTCAGCGAAGTGGAACCGGGAATCACCCTGGGAGTCAAGAGCACCCCGCTCGAGAGGGTCGGATGCTACATCCCCGGAGGAAGGGCGGCATACCCCTCCACAGCGATGATGACCATCATCCCCGCGCGCGTCGCCGGGGTCGAGGAGGTCATCTGCTGCTCGCCCGCGCCCATCGCACCCGCGATCCTGGTCGCGATGGACATAGCCGGAGCGGACGAGATCTACTCCGTCGGAGGCGCGCAGGCGATCGCCGCCATGGCCCTCGGTACCGAGACCATCGAGCCCGTCCAGAAGATCGTCGGACCCGGCAACGTATTCGTCACATCGGCCAAGATGATGCTCCGCGACGTCGTCGAGATCGACTTCCCCGCCGGTCCAAGCGAGGTTGCCGTCCTCGCGGATGATTCCGCGGATCCCTCGTTCACCGCGGTGGAGCTCATGGCGCAGGCCGAGCACGACCCGTCCTCCGCATCCATCCTGGTCACCGACAGCGAGAAGTTCGCCAAGGAAGTGTGCAAGAAGGTCGACGAGATGCTCCCCAAGGCCAAGAGGAAGGACATCATCGAGGCCGCATTCCAGAATTCCGGATACATCGTGACGGACTGCATGGACCACGCCATCGAGATCATCAACGAGATGGCCCCCGAGCACCTCCAGATTCAGACCCGCGACCCCCTCGACACCCTCGGGAAGGTCAGGAACGCGGGATCAATATTCGTAGGACGCTACACCCCCGTGGCCGCAGGCGACTACGCATCGGGCACCAACCACGTCCTGCCCACCGCAGGCAACGCCAAGGTCGCATCGGGACTCAACGTCGCGCACTTCCGCAAGACGTCCACCGTCCAGATGCTCACCAAGGAAGGATTGGAGACGCTCGCTCCCACGATCACCAAGATTGCGGAGACCGAGGGACTGATGGAGCACTCGCACTCCGTCAAGATCCGCTGCCCCAAGCCCAAGAAGGAAGACAGGGAGTGAGACGCTCCCCTTCCCGCAAACTTTTTGCATTTTTCCCTATTTGTTCGATAGACAATCTATTTTTTCAAAAAACGGTCGATTCGGATGTTTTTCAACCTCTTTTGTGCAACATCGTTTCATGAAAAATGTCCGAAAAAACTAAAATCCATCCAACTGGGGATGTTTTAATATACTAGCCGAACAATATACGTCCCAACAGGAAAGGACGACCATTCCCTTGCAATCGTTCGAAAGAACAATTGGTCGTCCTTTCCGGTACCTTAACTTCTATGAGAAATTGGTGCGGGGTCGCCCCCGCGTGTTCATAAGAACGATTCGAGTTTGTCGAGCATGTCGTCGGGGTCCTCGGCGAGGATCCTGATGAGCTTCTCGTTCTTGTTCTTGTCCTTGTCGACGAGAACATCGGGGACGTATCCCGCTTCCTTGATGGTGGCGGTGACCAGCTCTCCGGTGAGGAGCTTACGGTTGTTCTTCCTGTCCATGTACTCGATGGTCAGGCCGCACTCCTCCATGAGCTCGACGAGCTCGGCGGAGTACTCCAGGTTGACGTTGCACCTGACCTTGGGGTCGAACTTCATCACGGCAAGGAGAACGTAGGACATCTGCTCGGCGGCACCGAACTTGGGCTTGCCGTTCTTCCTGAGGCTGCCGTTGTGGAAGGTGAGCCTTTTGTCCATGGCCGCGATCTGCTCCGGGCCTGCGGCGTTGCGCTTGGCGTAGGCGATGTTCATCCCGCCTCCGGGAACGAGCTCCTCGGTTATGAGGTCCACGAGGTGCTCCGCTGCCGCGTCAACCCTGTCCAGCACCTCGAAGTTCTCCCTGTCGTCGCTGGTCCTGATGAGGGGGTTGACGACCTTCTCTCCCTGTCCGATGACGTACTGCTCCGCTATGGACTGCTGGATGAGCTTCCTGGCGTTCTGGACGGAGTTGACTATGTCCATTCCCTTGGCCATGTTGGCCGTGATGAACGCCGAAAGGGTGCATCCGCTGCCGTGTCCCGCCTTCTCCAGACGGGGGTACTGGAGCTTGGTGATCTCCGATGAGAGGTACAGGTAGTCCGTCACCGTGCCGCCGCTCATGTGTCCGCCCTTCAGGAGGACGGATGACGCCTCCTTACCGATGACCTCGCAGGCGTACCTGACGTCGCTCTCGTTCCTTATGGGCATGTCGGCGAGTATCTCCGCCTCGTGCTTGTTGGGCGTGATGAGCTCGCAGATGGGAATGAGCTCCCTCTTGATGGACCTGGCGAGATCCTTGGTGGCGAGCGAATCCCCGACGGTGGCGACCATGACAGGGTCCACGATCAGCGGGACCTCGTGGTCCTCGAGGAAATCGGCGACGACCTCCACGATCTCCGGGCTGTAGAGCATGCCCGTCTTGATGGCTTTGATGTCTACATCCTTCAGCACGGCCTCCAGCTGTGCCTGCACCATATCCTCCGATATCGGGAGTATCTCCTCGACGGCGGTGGTGTTCTGCGCCGTGATGGCTGTGATCACGGTACAGCAGTGAACGTCCAATGAGCCCATGGCCTTGATGTCGGTCTGGATACCTGCGCCGCCTACGGAATCCGATCCTGCAATTGACAATGCGCATCTCATGTCCCGGCCTATGCGCTACCTGTATAAATAGTAGGACGAATGGGGAAGAAGGATCGGGCGTGCGAGATATTATAGTGTATCAGTAGAGGTCCCATTGAAACCCTCTCGGGTTCCAATGCTGTGATCGATCCATTGCTGGATCTCTCCGTTCAGCAGCTCTCTGACTGCAACGCTTGCAGGCCCAAGCGCAGGATATTCCTTGCGGCGTTCAGATCGCGGTCGATATCCAGACCGCAGACGCATCTGTGCCTCCTTTCCGAAAGATCCTTCGGAACGAGCCTTCCGCATCCTGAACACCTTTGGGACGTGTATGCCGGCGGCACGCGGACCACTCTGCATCCAGCCTCTGCCGCTTTGATGCACAGGGTATCGAGCGTCATTCTCCAGCTCGCGTCCGAGTACGATTTCCTCATCCCCTTTCCGAGGGCCTTGTCCCGTATCTTCGATACAGATAGATCCTCCACGGCGATGATATCGTGATTCTCGACTATCTCACGGACCGTATCGTACCTTTCCGCCCTGCGCACGTTCTTCATGCGCTGGAAGGCGTGATACAGCCTCTGTCTGTACTTTGCATATTCCTCCGAGTCCTTCTCGAAGGAGGACATCTTCCTTTGAATGCCCGCTATCCTCTTCTCGGCCTGTCTGTAATGGCGGCCGTTGGAGAACCTCTCGTCGTCGGATGTTACAATGGTATCCTTCAATCCCATATCGATGCCTACGGGAGTCCTCGACGAATCGATGAATGATGTGGATATATCATCGAAGGAATAGACGAGGGAAGCCTTCCACCTGTAATGCGGGGCATTCCCCTCGCGCTTCACCGTGCATGTCTTCAGAGTACCGCACATCTTCCTGAATCCCGATATGCGTATGTCCCCTATCTTGGACAGTTTAAGTTTGTCCGGTGTAATCGAGAAACCCTTCTGAGTGTAACTGAACGAGTCGTATCTGGAGTATGATCTGAACCTTGGATAGCCGGCTTCCTCCTTCTTTTCCCTGACGCGCCTGAAGAAACCGTCGAATGCCAACGATACCCTGGTGCTCACGTTCGTCAGCACCTGCGAGTACACCTCCTTCAGTTCTGCATGTTCCTTCTTGAAATCGACGATATGCTTGTTCAGATCGAATTCAGAGGGATGCTTCTGCCCGTCCTCGTGTGCCTTCTTGCATGTTTCGAGGAGATGATTGTACAGGAAACAGCAGTGACCAAGCGTTTTCAACAGCGCCTTCTCCTGCGTCCTGTTCGGATATAGTCTTATGACGACCGTCCTCATCTGCGGCATCCGATCCCTCCTGTATTATTCTACGTTCCCGCCGTATTTAAGTTTAAGTTTCTTCTCTTCCAGTTGCTTTCGGGTCGCTATTTTTCAGAGGGTTTTAATGGGACTTAGTAGAATATACGCACGTGAACACCAAGGACGAGATCCTAGACGCGTTGGACGGGAGGTTCAGAGGGGAACTGCCCCCGCCTGCCATACTCACTCAGACGGGTACCGTGCAGATGATGGACGCATGCGGGACGTATTGGCCCGATGCCCATTTCGATACCGACAAGATGGTACGTCTGGCTCTTCAGCCGTCCGAGCTGTTCGGATTCGCCACCGCAAGGGTCCCGTTCGACATAACGGCGGAGGCGGAGTCCCTGGGCTGTGTCGTGTCCCCCGGTACCAGGGACACACAGCCGATGGTCATGGGATCGAGATGGAGGAACGCCGACGGGATCCCTCCCGTCTCCGACGACCTGATCTCCCCGGAGGAGATGGTCGGATGCCCCCGCATACGCACCGTTATCGATGCGGCGGAACGCATCCACGACGTCCGCCAGGACCTGTTCGTCACATCGATGTGCCTCTCCGCTTCCGGCATACTCATGCACATGGTGGGCATGGAAGCAATGCTCCTGGGCGCCATCATGGAGCCCGACAGGGTGAAGGGATGGATCGACCGTCTGGTCCCGTACAGCTCCGCATACGCGAAGGCGCTCTCCGAGGTCTCCGACAACGTCATGATGATCACCGGCATCGAGTGCAACATCAACACCCCCGAGATGAACGCCATGATCTCCGAGATTGACGGGCGTACCATATCGGCGATAAGGCAGTCATTCTCCACCATACACGACTGTGGATTCACTCTGTACGCGGTGGACGACATCGTGAGGATGAAGCCTGACATCATATCCCTCGAGACCTCGTCCAACCCGGAGGCGTATCTCAGGGCGATAGACGGGAGATGCAGGACGATAGGCTGCGTGCATCCGCTCCGCACGCTGCTGCATTCTACCCCCGAAAGGGTCAGGGAGGAGGCCAGGATGTCCGCCGAACTGGGATTCGACCTCGTTGGACCGGAATGCGGTGTGCCGCCTCTAACCCCCAACGCCAACCTGAAGGCGCTGGCGGACTACAGATCGTGAGTGCGAACCGCCATTCTAACGCGGTAAATTATTTATCGTAACCTAACATTGGCTCGACTGATGAGCAGCACCAAGATCCACAGCTATCACTTCATCCTCGACAAGGGAACCGAATACCGCGACCTGGTCCCCGTATTCCCCGACATCCTCAACCTCATCCTGGCCGAGAACGACCACTTCCAGAAGCCCGAGGACGAGGAGAGCCACGAGATGTTCGTGTACATGAACATGGCTGACCTCCAGGACAACAGGAAGCCCGAGGGTTACAACCGCAAGGCGAAGTACAGGCTCATCTTCCCCACCGACAACATGGAGTTCTACATCAGGTCCTTCACCGCAAAGCCCGCCGATCTGCTCTCGGTGGCGGAGAGGGTCGGAGCGATGCTCTCGGCAGCCGGAATCAGGTACGAGATGACCGAGAACCAGGATTGCCTGAACTGAGCGTCATATCTTATGTGCCAGCATCCGTTCGGACGGACCGAACGGACAATCAATCTTTAAATAGTCGGGCAACCGACTTTATATATAATGACCTTAATGCACACCCGTGGGCATCAAGGGTTACGGACAGAAGCCGTTCATCATGGCGGCGCCTATCGCGTTCATCATCTTCTCCATCGGAACGCTGATATCCATCATCAACTCGCCCACATGGGAGCTGAACAACCTCTCCGCCCTCGGCGGGAGCAAGGATGCCCTCACCGCGGTCGCATTCGGAGCATCCTGCGTTTCCGCAGGCCTGCTCATCGCATTCTTCGGGGTGGGTAAGATCATCTTCGAGAGGAGATTGGACAAGGCCGCGGGAGCGTTCTTCGTACTCGGAGGCCTCGGACTGATGATGGTCGGCATCTTCGATTCATCGTACCATCTCGACCTTCACAACATCTGGACGATATCGTTCGCTGCCGCCATGGTCATCGCCGTGGGGCTCACGTCGCTGTCGGACATCCTCAGGGGCAACATCCTGGTGTTCGTGTACTGCATAGCGATGATCGCCATCATCGTCGTCCAGTGGCCGGTCTTCTCCGGGGCGATGAGCGAGTGCATAGCGATCGGGCTCGCATCGGTATGGTCGTTCATACAGACCGCGAAGTACCAGGACCTCGGGATGCTGGACGGCAGCCCCGCCACTTCGGACTCCACCAGGGACTACTGATCATCTCTTCCTTGCGTAATAGAAGATCAGACCGAGCGCCGCGACGGATACGAGTATGCCTATCGAACCGATGACCATCATCCTCCTGATGCTGGTCCTGGCCGGCGTCTTGGAGACTGAATCGAAGATGTCCTCGGCATCCGTGAACGAATCGCTCACCGTGCCCTTCCCGTCGAGGAAGGCACGCAGTGCCTCATCGGAGGCCAGTGCGGGGTCGCGGACATCGGGGAAGAGGCTGTACGCACTTCCGTAGAGCGACGCCCCGTTATAGGTCAATTCGTCCACGATGACCGCAGGTCCGAAACCGTAGCTCTCCGCATCATGGTTCATGAGGTTGTACTCGTCGTTGTTCCAATAGTCCTCGTACTTACCGGACACGTCCCCGGAGAACGAGAACTTCTCCTCGACGAAACTGTTCCTGAACCAGCGGTCGATCAGTACGGATGTGGATGCAGTGGCCGCCTCGGAACCGCCGTCGGGGAAGTCCATCTCCTCGTGGAGCTTCCCGTTGTCCTCCCTGAAGGAATCTATCGTCGCGTTCATGACGGAATCCCCGTGGGTGAGACGGAACGATGCGTCCTCGGCCTCGAAGAGCTGAGTGACGACGGTCAGGTTGCAGATGTTCACGAAGCGCCCCTCGGATGTCCTGTCGTAATCCCTCTCGGACATCGCCGCCCTGCCGACGGTGATGTGCGCCCCTATGACGATCTCGTCGCCTGCGTACAGCCTGTTGCCGTTGAAATGGCGGAGGAATCTCTCTATGTCGGAATCGCACAGCGTGAGAAGCTCCCTGTCGGCAGTTGCCGTCGCACAGAAGGATATGTCCATGGAATACCGGTCGGCGGACAGAGCGACCGTTTCATTGCTCTCGAGACGTCCTGCGACGGACCTCTCCAAAGAGACGTTGGAGATGGATATGTCCGCTATGGCGAGGTCGTGATTGTCGATGAACAGCGCATACAGCGCATCGGATGCGAAGGCATTCAGACGGGCATCGTCGAACAGGCGGAGCGCGTCCTCTCCCGACATGGGGGACGATGTCCTGAAACTGACCGCACTGCTGCCGTCATCCATGGCATACGAGTCGGAAACGGCAACGCATGCCGGAATTGAACATATGGCTAACGCTGCCACAACGAGAACAGTCAGCTGACGGACGGTACGGTCCATGACCGAGCATCGCTGAGCTGGATATTTCAGTGTTATCACAGACTGTCGGAGAGAATGTGCGCTATGGCCTCCGCCACAGCGGAAGGTTCGCGGCCGTAGCGCGAGATGTCGATCCATTCGCAGTAGTCACGGTGCCTGAACCAGGTCAGCTGGCGTTTGGCGATGTGGCGAGTGCCGTTCTTGATGTCCCTGACCGCATCCTCCAGGGAACACGTCTCCGATATGGCATCGTACAGCTGCCTGTACCCGATGCCCTGCATGGAGACGGAATCCCTGTCCAATCCCCGTTCCGCAAGTGAACGGACCTCGTCGAGGAATCCCTCGGACATCATGACGTCCACCCTCTCGTCTATCCGCCTGTAGAGCGCCCTGCGCTCATCGTCGAGGACGAAGCACCTGAAAGGGAACCTGCGTTCACGGGGTCCGCCCATCGCGTAATCAGAATACGGTTTCCCTGTAGCATGGATGTACTCCAACGCGCGGATCACCCTCATCCTGTTGTTGGGATGGACGGTCGCCGCATACCTGGGATCCTTCGCAGAGAGCTCGGAATAGAGATGTGCCAGCTCTCCCGATTCGGCTCTCCTTTTGAGTCTGTCACGGTATTCCCTGTCGATGCCTTCGTCCCCCTCCGGTGTCTCGAAGAGGATCGATTCGATGTAGAATCCTGTACCGCCTACGATGATCGGTACGTTGCCGCGGAGGCGTATGTCCTTGATGCATCCCAGGGCCGTGTCGGTGAATGCGGTCACGGTGATCCCGTCCTTGGGATCGGCTATGTCTATCATGTGATGGGGGATCCCTCTCTTCCTTTCGGCGGTGATCTTCGCGGTACCGATGTCCATCCCGCGGTACACCTGCATCGAATCGGCGCTGACTATCTCGCCTCCGATCCTGAGGGCCAGCTCCACAGCCGTATCCGATTTGCCGGTGCATGTGGGGCCTGCGATGACCACTGCGGGATATTCCATGGACATGTATCCCCTTAGAGGTTTAATGTCTTTTTCCGGTAACACGCTCTAACCCAGAAACAGCCTGAATCATATATTTTTTAATACTCTTTGATCGATTCGTATGCATGGATGGAGTTACCCGCATCGGGGTCTCTTTGGAACCCGAACTGCTTGAGAAGTTCGACAGACACATAGAATCCAAGGGATACGTCAGCAGGTCCGAGGCTATACGTGACCTCATAAGGGAACTGCTGTCGGAGAACGAATGGAAGGATGACAACCAGCACATGGTCGGAGCGATCATCCTCATCTTCGATTCCAGGGTGACGGGGATACTAGAGAAGATCGGGAACGTCCAGACAGAGAAGTCCGGATACATACTGTCCTCCAACAGGACCGCTTTGGACGATGGCAAGTTCATGGATATCATCTCCGTGCAGGGAACCTTAGGGGAGCTCAAGGCCCTGAAGAATGTGTACACCTCCATGAAGGGCGTCCTCAGGGGCAAGCTGACGATGGTGTCCCCCTCCAAGGGATTCATGCATTACATCGGTTCCAAAAATTGAGAAATTTTAAGAGGTTTTATTCCGGCACGGTCGCCCGTGCCGGAGGACTCACTCCTCGGTCTTCTTCCTGAAGATCCTCGCCTTGATGGCGGAGTAGTTCGGTCCCTTCCAGTTCCAGTCGCCCATGACGTGCATGACGGCAGGCACCACGTAGGTACGGATGACCAGCGCATCGACGGCGATGGCGAATCCGAGAGCGAATCCGAACTCCTTCAGCATCGGCGTGGTGGAGACCATCATCGTTCCGAATGCGCCGGCCATGATCAGACCGCACAGGGTGATGATTGCACCGGACCTCTGGACGGCGGCGATGATGGCCTCGTCGTTGGTCATTCCCTTGGTGACGTTCTCCCTGATACGGGTGGTCAGCAGGATATCGTAATCCATTCCGAGTCCGAGACAGACGACGAACAGGACGATCGGTACCACCCATACCACTGGTATGCCCAGCAGCATGTCGAATATGATGTACGTGAGACCGAGGGTCCACAGTACGCTCATGAGGATGGTGACGACCGCGCGTATCGGCGTGAGATAGGACTTCATGACGAAGAACAGCAGCAGGATCAGCAGTACGATCACGACGACGATGATGAACTTGAAGTCCTTGTTCACCAGCTCCGACATCTCGTAGTTCTGGACCGCCGCACCCGAAAGGTATCCTTCGTAAGCGAATCCCGACGTGCCGTCCTCGGCCTTGTTGGCCTCGATGAACGCGTCCTTCTTGTCGAACACCTGTTTGACGGTGTCGACCGACAGCGCGGACATGGGCTCGTCCTTGGTGACGACCATGAACTTCACGTACTGGTACTCCTTGCCTCCCTCCTCCTCGGTGAAGGGCTTGGAGAGGAAACCCATCCTATATGACAGGTAGTAGTTCGCAGTCTCCTTCATCTTGTAGGTGTCATGTCCTCCGATGGTCTTCATGTTCCAAAGTGCGATGAGGACGTCGTATGTGATACCGGTGCCCAGGAACTTCTGGAAGTCCGAGGGGAGGACACCGGAGATGGTGTCCATCAACCACTCGTGCTGGCCGTCGAACAGTATGTCGCCGTTCATGGGGCCGATGGCGATGGCCACGTTCTTCTTACCGTCGGTGGTCATGTTCATGAGGTCCAGGGCGAATTCGTTGAGCTTCTGGTAGATCGCGGGGGCGTTGGGCCTCTCCACGTAGGGCTGGCTGACGTCGTCGCACTTGGCGGTGATGGTACCCATCGTGTCGTTGTTGACTCCGTAGTCGAACACCACGTAATTGTCCTTCACTGCAGTGTACGTGACCGTGGTATCGGCAATGATGTTGTAGAGACTGAGGGTCTCGTCGGATATTTTGATATGGCGCGTCGTGGAATCCGTGACGGTCCACTCGGAGACATGATATCCGTCGGGTACGTTAGCGATGAAGAACGCGTTGGTACCGGCGCCAATGGTGCCTCCGTTCGGGATCTCCGTCTCACCCTGCATCGCAACGATGGATGCTCCGGTGGTGACCGGGTCGGTGGTGGGCGCCGTTGTGCTAATGATGACGGTGTCCGAATCGGGATCGCCGAAGGTGACCTCTATCTCCTCGTCGAACATGAAGCTGGTGATAACGTGCTCGGTCTTGTTGTTGTATGCATCGATGGTCTGATCCCCGATGGTTACAGGGACATCGATGAAGGGAATGGTAATCGTGGGTATGTTCTTGACCGTGTAGGTCCAGAACTTCACGACCTTGCCCTCTGCGGGAGTGGCGGTGATCACAATCTTCGAGTTCTCGTTGACCAGGGTGCCTGAGGTGGCAATCGCTCCGTCGACCGTCGCCGTGACGGTTCCGAGCGCGGGGGTCGTGGAGGAGAACTCGAGGGTGTGCTTTACGGGGACCTTCTCGGCAAATGCCACTTTGACATCATAATTGGTATCCAACAGACCATTGATATCTCCAATGACATATGTGGTGCTTTCCGTGTTGACGGCTGTGCCGTTTATGTACCAGCAGGTGACCTTGTACCCGTCGTCTGGAACGGCGGTGAATACGACGTGGGACCTCTCGGGGAGACTGACGTTGGAATCGAAGCTCTGATCGTCCGATTTGGCGATCAGGTCCCCGTGTTTCTCTCCCTCCAGTCCGTAGGTCACTATGTAGTTGGTGGCCGGGATGGGTGCGAAGACGACGGTGGCATTGTAGTCGTACGACGCCTGCCCGATCAGGATCTCGGTCTCGTGGGTGTACATCTTGGTGGCATCCCCGTCCCTCTCGATCACCCAGTAGTCCACGCGGTATCCCTCGTTGGGGGTGGCCTTGAAACTGATCTCGTTGCCGTAGTACGCGTTCTGTCCGCTGACGATGGGTTCTCCCCTGACAGTGGTTGTGATGGAACCCATGCTCGGATCGTTGGAACCGTAGGTGACAACATATTTGCTCTTCTCGAAGACCGCAGTGACGTTGGAATTGTCGGTGATGGCGGCCGTTGTATACTTATTTGAACTGTCCACCTTGTAGACGCCGTTCTCTATCCATCCGACGGTACGGTATCCCGTATGCGGTGTGGCGGTAAGCGTCACAGTACTTCCGTTCGGGACCACGTCACCCGATGCGAGGTCCGTGTTCACGTTGATGTCCACGAACGCGTCGACCTTCATGGTCACGGTGGTGGGCATGAGCATTCCGCCTCCGATGTTGGTTGAGATGACACCGACTCCGTCCTTCGCCTCTCCCGGGGGCATGGCGCTGATCATGTCGTACGATGCATGCGACGTGAGGGCGATGTATCCCAGCGGGACGGTGAGGAGGATCGTGGCGACCACGAACACCTTGGCGTACTTGATCGAGGCCTTCGCTGAGTTGGTGAAGTACTTGTGGCCGAAGTCGGACATCTTGCCGTACCAGCCCTTCTTGGAAATGGCACCCTCCTTGTACGCGGAAACCTTGGAGGGCCAGAAGATCCTGTCCCCGACGAGGGCGAGCAGTGAGGGGACGAAGGTGAGTGCGGCGAGAAGTGCCAGCACGATTCCGACTGCGAGGACGATACCCATCGTGCTCACGAGCGAGAAGCTGCAGAGCGCGAGGGAACCGAATCCGATGATGACCGATATTCCCGAGGTGACGATGGACTCCCCTGCCCATATGATCGATTCCCTGAGGGCCTCGAGGTGGGGCCTGTCATTCATTCTCTCCTCGCGGTAACGGGAGATGATGAAGATACAGTAGTCGCATCCGGCACCCAGCATCGACACCAGCACTAGGATGGTGGTGATGTAGTAGATACCGAGGAACGAACCTATTCCATAAACGGCGGCCAGGAGCACACCGTACGCCATGCCTATGACCACAGGCGGGGTTCCCGCTGTGACGAAGGACTTGAAGAACAGTCCGATGAGGATCAGGATGAGCAGGATGGAGATCGGGTCGATGTGCTTGATGTCGTGCGTGGACCCGTTGCTCGTATCGTACGAGATGGCATCGGTACCGGTGACGTATGTGGTGACGATACCTTCCACGCCCTGCTTGGCGTCGGAGACCAGTCCCCTGATGGCGGGGATGTTGGAGCTCTTCTTCATCGTCATGCCGTCCGGCAGCTCCGGATATGCGACGGTGAAGACGATCATCTGCGTGTCCTTGTCCGCGAAATACTTGTCGTCGAAACGACCCAGCTGTTTCACTGTTATCTCGCAGTCGAGTCCGCCTTTCGACCGCAGCTCCTTGTTAAGATCCCAGAAGAAGAACTCGTTCGTCAGGTTCTCCTTCATCTGCGAGGCGACATCGCTTGCAAGCGCGTCCTTCGCTTCTATGAGGATGATCGTTCCAGCGCTCATCCCCGAGGATGAGTTGAAGTTGCCCGACTGCAGCATCTCGTTACCCTTCTCCGATTCCATGTCCACGGAGTTGCTCATCTTGCTCATGTCGTACTGCAGAACGGAGTTCGACCGCATGATGAAAGGCACGGAGATAAGCAGCAGGACTATCCAGAGGATGACGAAGAACCTCGCCCTCTTGATGATAACGTCTGCCAGTTTCTCGAATATCATAGGCTCGCCTGTACTCTGGCACGTTGTCTGCAAATAATAATCTTCGCGCACAGGCGATGCGCGCGAAGGATAAGGAAAAGGGTAAAGGGCGGAGTTGACCCGCCCGTTTGTGCCTCAGCAGGCGAAGTAGCCCTTGGTCTTCAGCATGTGCTTCTTCACCAGGTGCGCTCCGAAGAAGTACACCACGGCGATGAAGGGCATCCAGATCATCGCGATGCCTGCCACGCTGAGGAAATCCGCCTGGTACAGGTCCTGCGGGAAGTCCGAGATGGCCTCCCACAGGCCGCCGGTGAACGGCAGCACGGTACCGACTATCAGTGCCAGTATGGCGGTGACCACCAGGATGGGTGCGGACCATGCCTTGAAGAAGGGCAGCTTGTTGGTACGCACGATGTGGATGGCCCACACCTGCATCCAGTACTGCTCTATCACCCATATGGCCTGGAACAGTGCCTCGACGTTGGTGCCGCTGAGGTCCTCCCTGTTGAGGATGAGGTCCTTCACGCTCCCGTAGCTGCCCTCCGCGAACAGCACGGTGCCCTCGGCGTCCACGACCGCGATGGTCATGCTTCCGAATACCACGAATATCATGAAGATCCATGTCATGATGTCCGTGATCGGGCACATGGGACCGTACCTGAACATGACGTTCTTGAGGTTGATGGCGTCCCACTTCCTGGGTTCGCGGACGAACTCGTCCTCCACCTTGTCCCAGGGGATGATCAGGCAGGCGAAGTCGTTGATCAGGTTGAAGATCAGGATCATCATCGCGCCCATGGGGTTGAAGTTGAACAGCAGCGTCGCGAGGATCAGCGAGAACACGTAGCCGAAGTTGATCGAACCGATCATCTTGACGTACTTGATCGTGTTGACGTAGACCTTCCTTCCCTCGATGACGCCGTCCTTCAGGATGTTGAGGTCCTTCTCCAGCAGGATCATGGATGCGGTGTCCTTGGCGATGTCCGAACCGGTGTCTACGGAAATGCTCACATCCGCAGCCTTCATGGCCAGGACGTCGTTGATTCCGTCTCCCATGAGACCGACGGTGTGGCCGTTCTCGCGCAGTGCCTTGACGATGCGCATCTTGTTGTCCGGGGTGAGCCTGACGAACACGTCGCCCTTCTCCACCGCCTCCTTGAGCTCCTCGTCGGACATCGCGTCAATCTGGGGGCCCACGACGATCCTGCCGGTGCTTATGCCGATCTCGTCGCAGACGTAACGGGACACGTACTCGTTGTCTCCCGTGAGGACCTTGGTGGTGATGCCGTAGTCCCTGAGGTCCTTGATTGCATCCTTGGCCGTCTCCTTTATGGGGTCGGAGAAGACTACGAATCCGGTGAAGATGAGCTCGCACTCATCCTCTACAGAAATTTCCTTCCCTGCGGGGATGTACTTGTATCCGATACCGAGGACGCGCATGCCCTTCTCGCTGTACCACTCGACAAGGCCCATGACGTCGTTCTTCACCTTGTCGGTGAGGGGCTGGATGTTCCTCTCCTTGTCCAGATAAGCGGTGGAGATGGAGAGGATCTCGGGAGTTGCTCCCTTTGTGATGAGAACGTTCACATCGCTGTCCTGGTTGACTACGACGGTCGCCCTCCTCCTGAAGAAGTCGAAGGGGACGTCGGCGACATAGGGGTAGCGGTCCAACTCGTCGGTGAATCCGTACTCCTCTGCGTACTCGTCGATGGCCCAGTCGATCTGGTTGGTGGAAGACTTCAGGTTCCTGCTGTTCAGACAGGCGAAGACCTCCACCATGTGGCTGCTGTTACCGTGGATATCAGCGCAGTCGTGCACGGAAATCCTGTTCTGGGTCAGTGTACCGGTCTTGTCGGAGCAGAGGACGTCCATGGCTCCGAGATTCTGGATGGACGTCGCCTCCTTGACGATGACCTTCTTCTTCGACATGTCGATGGAGCCTTTGGCCAGGTTCGTGGACACGATGGTGGCCAGCATCTCGGGCATCAGTCCGATGGCCAGGGTGATGGCGAAGATGACGGCGTCCTTGACGGTGTTGAACTCGAATCCTCCGTCGTTGAAATAGCCCTTGACGAGCATGATGAGGAGCACCGGGGGGCCCAGGTAGATCATCAGCTTCA
>JAEEGK010003103.1_pt1 | contig 41593 bp, 37 predicted proteins | sample 8958771 | NCBI WGS metagenome assembly JAEEGK01 (sample SAMN16246547, study PRJNA631951) | gut metagenome | biome: gut microbiome; feature: rumen; material: SC-attached | host: Bos | place: Iran: Karaj | collected 2018-10
TTTGGCCGGTTCTTTTTAGTGGCTTCTTTGGCTTGAAGTCCGGCGTCAAAAAGGGGTGTGTTTTGCTGCCGGGATGTCCTGCTGAGGCTGTTCGGCGTCAAAATAGGTAGTAAATTGCTGCCGGGAGTAAGTGCAGTATCGGAATCTACACCAGCCCCTCGGGGAGCTTCATTGTGAGGATGTGATTGACGGGGTCGGCTTCGACAAGAAAATCCTCATGGAGAGGTATGAGGACCTCGCCGACCTCAAGGCAGGGGTTGCCCGGGATGTCTTCCAAGCCGGTGATTTCGCCCACCAGGGATTCGCCGTTATAGAGGAGCCAGCCCGTGAAGTCTTCGGAGTCCTGGTCATTGCTGTCGGCGTCCAGCATTATATCGCGCCCTACAATCTCTTCTGCGTCAGCTAGGTTGTCAACACCGGTCAGGTGTACAATGGCCTTTGAAGAGCCGCGGGGCGAAAGTCTTTCGATAAAAAATGGAACCGGCAGTCCATCGAAAGAGATGAATACCGGTTCCTCTGTGTTGATTTCCTCGGCTTCGATTCCGATCAGTCCGATAAGGACATCGCCCTCGATGCCGTTGGATTTCTGAATTTTGGCAATGCTGAGCATTATGCTTCTGCGGGAGTTTCCTCGGCAGGAGCAGCCTCCTCGGCGGGAGCCTCGGCGGCGGCCTTTGCTGCAGCCTGGGCGGCGGCAAGCTCGGCGGCCTTCTTGGCGATAGCCTCGGCGCGTGCCTCATTTACCTTGGCCTCTTCGGCCTTGGCGGCCTTGCGGGCCTCGATGGCAGCGTTCTTCAGGCCGGTCTTCTTGGCCTCGATCTTGGCATCCCTGCCAGCCTTCCAGTCGTTCCACTTCTTGTCTGCAACTTCCTGGGTGAGAGCGCCTTTCTCGATACCACCATCAAGGTGATGCCTAAGGAGAACACCCTCGTAGGAGAGAATGCGGCGGGCGGTCAGAGTGGGCTCTGCACCGACCTTAACCCATGCCAGTGCGCGCTCGAAATTGAGATCGATGGTAGCGGGGTTGGTGTTGGGGTTATACACACCGAGTTCCTCGATGTAACGACCGTCACGCGGGGAGCGTGAGTCTGCCACTACAATGTGGAAGAATGCGAAATTCTTCTTACCGTGGCGCTGTAAACGAATCTTAACAGCCATTGTGAATCTGTTTGTTTAAATTGAACCTAAATGTCCGCCCTACCCGAGAGCGGACTGCAAAGGTAGTTATTTTTTAGCAATTTACAAGTGCGGTACGGTTATTGACCCAATTTATTTTATATTTGCAATATGAAACGCTTGGTGACACTTCTCCTGCTTTGCTGCGTTGCTGCTTTATCCTTGAAGGGGCAGGATATTCCCGGGGTAAAACTCTCCGATGCATCCGGCCGTACCGTCACTACCGTTTCGCTGATCGATCATAAAACACCGTTCGTAATCAGCATGTGGATGACCACCTGCAAGCCTTGTCTCAAGGAGCTCGAAGCGGTGATGGACGAGGCCGCCGGCTGGGACGGAGATTTCCCGCTTCGCGTGTATGCCGTTTCGGTTGACGACAGCCGCTCTCTCCAGAGGGCTATAGCCATGTCCAAGGCCTGGGAAGGGGTTACTCCGCTCTTCGACCCCAACGGAGACCTGCGCCGTGCCCTTAACGTGTCTGCCGTTCCGCAAGTATTTGTGTACGACAAAGACGGCAATCTTTACCACACCCACATAGGATATCGTCCCGGAGATGAGCTGCAGCTGCTGGACACTCTCCGCAAATGCGCGGGTAAATGAGGCGCGCTCCGCTAATCGCTATTTTAACAGCCGTCTTCCTGCCGCAGCTTGCGGCGGGACAGTCTTTCAGAGGTGCCGTCGAGAGCAATTCAGCGGTTTATTTTGATGATCCCGCCCTTGGGCCGGCCGCGCACAGATGGGGCTCCAACAATTATCTTAAGCTTGACTGGCAGAGAGACTCGCTCTCGGCCGGAGTGCAGGCTGAATGGTATCCGCAGGCACTTGTCGGCTATCCTTCGGAGCTTAAAGGAGCGGGTCTGACAGGGCTTTACATCGACTGGACACACGGCCTGCTGCATCTTCACGGCGGCAGCTTCCACGAGCAGCTGGGAAGCGGCTTGCTGCTCCGCAGTTGGGAAGACAGGGACCTTGGCCTTAACAACTGTATCGACGGAGGCTGGGCCTCTGTGCGTACAGGGGGCAGGGAACTGGAATTCAAACTGCTGGGCGGATTTCCCAAGTACGGCCTCTGGCCTACGGGCGCTTCGGCCCTTGCCGGGGCGGACCTGTCGCTCGATGTGCTCCGCACTCTTGGCGTAGAGTCGGTCCACACGCTTAAGCTGGAGGGCAGTTTTACCGACCGCATCGCTTTAAAAACAGATGAGGGCATAGCTTATCTTGCCTCCGGGGCAGGCTTCAGCGTTCCGCTGCATCTCCCCGGTTGGTCGGCCCGGGCGCAATATGCCTGGGAAGGCTTCTCGCTTAAGGCTGAGTATGTGGGCAAGGGGGCCGATTTTTATGCCGAGCAGCTGAGCGGCGCCAAAGAGCGCTACCGCCTCAAGGGCGGGAATGCCCAGCTTATAGAGGTCACAGCGGCTGCGGGGCCTTTTTCGGGGACAATTACCCTGAGGCGCCTTGAGAATATGGCGGAGCATATATTCCTTACCACTTCGGCGCCATCGCTTACCAATACGCTCAACTATCTTCCGTCGCTCTGCATGCAGCAATCTTATATGCTGGCGGGGCTCAACCCTTACGTGACTTATGCCGACGGCGAGGCCGGGGTGCAGGGCGACCTGTTCTGGACTTTCCGCCGCGGGAGCGCGCTTGGCGGGCGGTACGGAATGAAGCTGCACGTTGCCGGCAGCTGGATAGAGGCTCTGCCTTGCGCCCTTCCCGACCGGACGGAATCGCACCTTGCCTACCGCGACATAAACATCGAACTTGAAAGGCGGTGGAGCCGCGCTTTCAAGACCATTGCATTCGTGTCCATCCAGGAGAATTCGCCTACTCACGGCAACCGCAAGGCCACCAATGCGCAAAATGTCTTCGTGCTGGACGGACAGTATAGGATTTCGTCTGATGTGGCCGCCCGTCTTGAACTGCAATATCTTTATTCCCAGGAGCTTAGCCGCGACTGGATGGCGGCGCTGGTGGAGTTTACCTTCTCGCCTCACTGGAGTTTTACGCTCAGCGACATGTACAATCATGGCAGCTCGAAGGTACATTACTACAACATTGGAGCTTCCTACTCGCTGGATGCATTAAACATCTCGCTGCTAGCCGGACGTAACCGCGAGGGCATGATTTGCTCGGGCGGAGTTTGCCGATGGCAGCCGGCGTTTACCGGTGGAGTGCTCCGTATTCAATGGTCATTCTGATGAAAAAGTGGATTATCATACTCTGCTGCCTGCTGCCCATGCTCTCCTGCGTGGGCCAGAAGGACGATCCTGAACCCGTTCCCATCGATAATCCCGACAATCCTTTCCCCGATCCTTGGGCGGGAGAGGGTGATGAATACTTCCGCCGCTCGCTGGTGCTGGATTTTACGGGTACCTGGTGCGTCCATTGTCCCAAGATGCAGGCGGCCGTAGTACAGGCGCAGCAACTGCGTCCCGGGCGCATCGTGAGCGTGGGCGTGCATTGCCTCGATGCTATGAGCCTTGAACCGTGGAGCAGCTCTCTTGTCTCGCGTTTTGGCATTACCGCCTATCCTTCGGCGGTTGTTGACCTTGATGGTTCATCGCTCATTACCACATCTTCGCCGGATCTGCTGCTCTCGCACTGCGACCGCTTGCTCAAGGTGCGGGGCAAGGCGGCGGGACTGAAGATCCAAAGCACACTGGAAGACGCCGTGCTGAATGTGGAGGTGGAGGCTACCGCCGTTCGCAACGGAGAGTACAACTTGGCCCTGCTGGTGCTCGAAGATGGGATTGTCGCTCCGCAGACAGGGGCCTCCGGCGACTATGTGCATAACGATGTGCTGCGCTTCTGGGAGGAGAGTCCTGTTGTTTTCAGAGGTGGAGGAGAAGTATTTGAGGCGTCGTTCTCCCTGGCAGCGGGGAGCGGAAAGCTGCGGTGCGTTGCACTTGTGTGCCGTGGAGGCATAGTTGACAACCTCACCGTGTGCAAGGCCGGTGAAAGCATAGGTTATTTGTTTGAGAAATAATAAATAAGCCCGCGTCAATGGCGCGGGCTTATCTTATTCCGGATACAGGAATTATCCTTTAATAGCTGCGATACCGGGGAGCTCTTTGCCCTCGAGGGCCTCGAGCATTGCGCCGCCGCCGGTGCTTACGTAGCTCACCTTGTTTGCAAATCCCATCTGGGTCACGGCTGCTACGGAGTCACCGCCGCCAACAAGGGTATAGGCGCCCTTCTCGGTGGCCTGGGCCAGGAGTTCGGCTATCTTGAGGGTTCCCTTGGCGAAAGGAGCGATCTCGAATACGCCCACGGGACCGTTCCAGAGGATGGTCTTGGAGTCGAGGATGACCTTGCCCCAGCGCTCGAGCGACTCGGGACCTGCATCGACGCCCTCGAATCCGTCGGGAATCTCGTGAGAGGAGACGATCTTGGTGTTGGCGTCGGCGCTGAATGCGTCGGCTACCAGGGTCTGGACAGAAAGGTAGATGTTTACGCCCTTCTCCTTGGCCTTTGCCATGATTTCCAGTGCCTGGGGCATTAGTTCGTCTTCGTGGAGGGAGTTGCCTATCTTGCCGCCTTCCGCTTTGATGAAGGTGTAACCCATGCCGCCGCCAATGATGAGGTTGTCAACCTTTTCGAGCATGTTCTCGAGTACTGCGAGCTTGCTGGATACCTTGCTGCCGCCGATGATGGCGGTGAAGGGGTGCTGTGCGTTGCGGAGCACATTGTCGATGGCCTTGATCTCGCCTTCCATGAGGTAGCCGAACATCTTGTCGTTGGGGAAGTAGTCGGCGATGAGGGCGGTGGATGCGTGGGCGCGGTGTGCGGTGCCGAATGCGTCGTTGATGTAGCAGTCGGCATATGATGCAAGGGTCTTTACGAATTCTTTCTGGGATGCCTTGACAGCTGCCTTGGCCGCTTTCTTCTCTTCGTCGGAGGCGTCTTCGGCGAGCCCGCGGGGTTTGCCTTCTTCCTCGGCGTAGAAGCGGAGGTTCTCGAGCAGGAGAGCCTCGCCGGGCTTGAGGGCAGCCACTTCGGCCTGGGCCTTCTGGCAGTCGGGGGCGAACTTAACGTTCACTCCGAGGCACTCGGATACGTGTGCTAGGATGTGCTTTAAGGAGAATTTGTCGGCTACTCCCTTGGGACGGCCGAGGTGAGACATGATGATAAGGGCGCCGCCGCCTGCGAGCACCTTCTTGAGGGTGGGCATCGCTGCGCGGATGCGGGTGTCGTCGGTGATCTCGAAATTCTCGTTGAGGGGGACGTTGAAGTCCACGCGTACTATGGCCTTTTTGCCGTTGAAATTGTAAGAATCAATGTGCTGTTGCATAATCGTATTTGATAAATCCCACAAATTTAACAAAAATATCGATATCTTTGCGTTATGATAGAGTTTCCTGATATTAGTTGGAAGGATTATGAGCTGCTGGACAGCGGCGACGGCGAGAAGTTGGAGCGTTTTGGCTCTTATGTGCTTTCTCGTCCGGAGCCCAAGGCCCTTTGGACGAAGTCTTTGCCCCAGAGTGAGTGGGCGAGGTTGAGTCATACGCATTTTAAGCCGGGGGCGGGGTTCGGACGGGCCGGCAAGGAGGACAGCGGCACTTGGGAGCGGCTTCGGGCGATGGACGATCAGTGGTGGATCCGCTATGCCCTGCCAGCTTCCGGGGAGGGGGTCTGTCCCTCAGACTTCGCTTCGCTCATCCCTCCCACCGCTGACGCGGCGGGCCCCTCCCGTTCACGTAGCCACGGGCGGCTACGGTCTGCGGAGTCCGGAGATACAGCTGCGGCACCCCGGATTACTTCGGGCGAGCTGGCCCTTAACGACAGTTTTGGCAAAGTACTGCCGCTCTCGATTGTAGTTAGACTTGAAAAATGATGGATATGAAGCACTTATCACTTTTGTTCGGGGTTGCTCTGCTGGCGGCTTCGTGCACTTTTTCTTTCCCTGTTAACATTGTCCGAGGCAACGGAACGGCTGCGGAGAAGACTTTCGAAGTCGGAGAATTCAATTCTGTATCTTTGGTCGGATCGCTCGATGTCATATTCGCCCAAAGCGATGAGGATTATTCCGTAGTCCTCCACACCGACGAGAACCTTATAGACGACTATCGTATTGAAGTAAAGGGCGATGTGCTGGTGATCAGCACCAAACCCGGGGTTTCAGTCAGCCCCAAGGCGCTAAGCTATGTGAGCGTGAGCGCTCCGGTGCTTCGCGAGGCGTCAATCACCGGCAGCGGAGATTTAGTGTTTAAGGGCGATTTGAGAGTGGACGGACCGTTGGGCTTTTCCGTAACAGGTAGCGGCGATATCGACGCTGGCGCAGTTGCTTGTAAGCAGTTTGCCGTTAAGGTGTCCGGGAGCGGAGACATCGATGCCGGCCCCGTAACTGCAGAGGATATGAGCCTTACAATCAGCGGCAGCGGTGACATTGCGATGGAACTCTCCGGAGCGGGGGATGTTTCCGCAAAGATAAGCGGCAGCGGCGACATAACCCTTCTGGGCAGCGCCCGCAGCCTTAATTCCAGAGTTTCAGGCAGCGGAGATATCCATTCCAACGGGTTAAGTTTGAAAAAATAGCTTCGGGAGTCCCGGACAGCTATTTTGAAGTATAAGGACCGGCGATTGTACGTACGGTCCTTTTTCCGTCCGAATCGGAAAGAACATACACATAATAGTGGGCACCGCCCTTCTCGACGCGTACTACTATGTGGCCGTCTGAACCTTTGACCTGGCCGAAGCGCCCGTATGAACGCATTGCGTCACAGGTGTTGGTGATGAAGATGTCCAGGCTCTGATTCATTCCCGTAACCCCTTCATATACAGGCTGGCGCGGGTGCCCGTCGGTCCAGCTGTTGATTATCCAGCACCGGGGAGCGAGGTACTTCATTGCCTCGCAGACGTGCTTGTTCTTGGCAACGAAGCCATATCCGTTAGTGTTGGTAACGCCGTGATGGTCGGCCTTCATGACATCCACTGCTCCGCAAACCTTGGCGCAGGGAGTCTCCATATCCTTCCATACAAAAGTGGAACAGCCGTCGTACTGGGCGTCGCCCCCGTGGAAGAAATCGAACTTGCCGTAGCTTAGTTTGAAAACAGTGGTGCAATGGTTCTCTTCCGGACAGTTATCGGCGTTGCCGATATTCTTAGGATCTGCAACTTGAATATCCTTCAGGGCGGGGAAAGTAGCAGTCGCGGTGGTCGTGCCCGGACCGTCCCATATGTCACCGTTCACCGCAACATTCTGAACCTTGAAATCGGGGTAGCCGGCAGCGGAACGAAGCATAACAATCTGGTCGGACGCGCCGGCCTTGAAGCGCTCGACCTTGAGCCCGGTATTAGCTACGTGCCATTTTACGGCAGTTACATAATTCTTGACGATGGAGGCATTGGATGCCTTTGTCTGCATATCCACAGGATAGTCGTACGAGGGCCATCCGCGGTCCAGCAGCAAGCCTGCGGGCAGCAGGTCAAGCACCTCAGGCAGACTCTGCTTAACGTAGCTTGGCGATTTGTCGGAGACAGGCATGCCGGTGGTACTGCCGAAATGGTCCCCGTGGAAATGAGTGTTGAGCACATAGTCAAGTTTGTTGTTCCCGGTCCATGCCATGCATTTCTGGATGTAATCCGCAATGAATTCGCCGGCCCTGAAACCGGAATCCTTCATAGGGTCCCAGCGCGAGCGTATCCCGACATTTGTCGTACTGCCCACAGGGCCGGTCTGGTTATGCGACCCTGCGGCATCCACCAGCATCTGCGTTCCGTCGGGGAAGATCATAAAGCAGCATTCGCCGGTGGAAGTATTGATGAAATGAATGTCCAGCAGCCCTTCGTGCCATGAGGGCAGAGCCTCTCCGACCTTCACTTCAAACGCCGGCTCCTTCACCTCCGGCTCAGTCTTTCCCCCCGGAGTCGGCGGAACATACGGCTGCTCGCAGGAGGCCAGAAACAGTGAACAAAGAATCAATAATCTATAATGTTTCATTTAATAAAGCCTTCGCTGGTTTGATAATTGTATTCTATTCTTTTTTTGTTTTGCCTTACATAGTCTTCATATTTTCTGGAAACAGAAAGCCTTCCGTTGCGAATGTGCAATGTGTCAAAATCAGTAAATGAATTTTTGAATAATAAACGATCCACTTCAAAGGATAAAGTATATGAAGTGTCGTTGTCCATTCCGTGCCGGTAGAAAGCATACCAAAAGGCGGGAGTATTAGAAAAATGCCCGCAATACTGAAAGTAAGAATCTTTCCGTTTGTCTATTGAGATATAGAAATACTTTTTTCCTTCTTCAAAGAAAGAAGTATCACTTATGAGCCGGCCACGAAAATAATCGGAGTTGTTGTCAAAATTACCAGCAGTAAAAATGAATGTGGCATGTTTGCGTCCGTTAGAATCAATCAGATGATTGAACCCGAATTCGTAAATTGTCTTAATCTGATAAGGGCGCGATTCTACGGGTTTGCGATATTCAGTTTTATCGCAAATGTATGAGGTGTCTCCTTCGAGTGGATACAATAATGTATCCTTTTCATAATGTAACTTATACCAAAAGGTAGTGTTGTCGGCCTCTGGAACTATAGGAGAAATACCAAAAACATCAAGAACATCAAGAACATCTCTTAAACAAGACGTAACTGCAAAAGAAACAATGACAACCAAGGCAATGACGGTAAATTTTGCTTTCATGGCAACTACTGTACATCTTCTTTTAACTGCTCGTTAAGAACGCCGACATAATGATTGCTGAATTCAACACGCGAACTGCTTTGGCTTAAATTGGCAAACATAGTTTGGAGTTCATTGCTCACATTAGTTGTTTGCGTTATATCTTGCGCATGGATAACAGTGGTAGTGAATAAAGCGAAAATCGTAACTATATAACCATATCTCTTCATATTATTTGCTATTATCTTGCGGTATACGGTCCGAACTTGGCTTTGACCTTGTAGTCTTGATTGCTGTCGTCGAGGACGTAGATGTAGTATTTGACTCCTCCCGGCAGTACTCTTACCACCACGTGTCCTCCGGTGGCGGCAAAGGTGGAAGGGTCGACGCCTTCGGCCTTGAGTGTAGTTATGTTGCTCTGTACCAGATTGGTAGTGAATATTCGGGTAGAAGGATTGGCGCTGAGTACACGCTTTAGCGTAGCGGGGTTGGGCTGAACGTCACGCCATACTCCGGCAATGTAGAAGTCGGGCTTGAGCACACCCAGCAGTTCGGCGCTGTTGGTGTTGGCGGTGCTGTGATGGCTGGCTTTCATACCCTCCACCTTCTTCATGACCACCGATATAGGTTTCTCGATGTCTTTCCAGCTGTAGCTGCTTCTTCCGCTGTACTGGATATCGCCGCCGCTGAAAAAGTCGAAGCTTCCATAGCTGAGCAGGAACACGTTGGAGAAGATGTTCTCGTTGATGGCCCACGCGGTGTGGTTCTTGCTGCACTCAGCTGTTGAAGGAACATAGGTAGTATTGACTTCTGTTCCTTTGCCTGTCCAGATATCTCCGCCCGCCGCAACGTTGAGCACGCGGAAAGTGGAATACTTGCCGGCGTCGTGCTTGAGCACCACCTGGTCGTCGTGGCCGATCTTAAGAGTCTCTCGCACGGTGCCTTGTTTGCGCTTGGCGTAGTCGAGGTAATTGACATAGAGCTGGTAACGCTTCTGGCCCCCGGAGTCGAAATAATCGGCCGAAGGGCGCGATGCCCAGTCGCCGCGGTCAAGAACCTTGTCGATGGGGATGGCGAGGCCCACCTCGGCGATGCCGTTGAGGTAGAACCCGCCGTCGTTGAGGTTCACCGACGATACTTGTTCTCCCTCCTTGTTGAACGGCGTCCAGCCGTAGGAGGCATAATTGTCCCTCCAAGCGCCGATATGGTCACCATGGTAATGTGAAGTGTAGAAGTAGTCCAGGCGCCCTCCTGCAGCTACAGGAGCAAAATGCTTGATATAATTGACTATAACGCCGCCGCTGCTCACCGATACAGAAGGTTTGGAGGGGACGCCCTGCGAGTCGTTTCCATAGTCGTGCAGCTCTGCGGGAGGGGCTCCTGCTGCGTCGCAAAGCATGGTTGTGCCGTCGGGGAAGATGTAGTAGAACGCTTCTCCGCGGCCGCCGTTAATGCTGTGGATGTCGAGATATCCGTCCTGCCAGGCCGGCAGCACCTGACCCACCTTGACATCGATTGGCGGGTCAACATTTTCAGGTTCTTTTTTTCCTCCCGGTGTGGGCGGAGTATAAGGCTCCTGGCAGCCGAACAGGGCGGCTGCCAGGATAGCCATACTCAAATACTTTCTTCTCATTTAACGATTTCAATCTTCATATGCTCCTGAACGGGGCGGGAGCCGCCGCTGTTGGAGTCTTTGCCGGCGTAACGGACCACGGAGTTCTGGGCCTTGCTGGCAGAGGTTTCACCTATGGTCGATACAACCATTGTGCCGTCTGCTATCATCAGTGACTGGCAGGTCATGCGGTACTCTACCAGGCCGCTCACGGTAGATGTGAGGGTGTAGGTATAGTCCACAACGGTGTTGATCTGCTGGGGATTGTCGGGATATACAGGGTCTCCTGTCACAGGGTCGGTGCCTATATCCTTGCTGCCTGACGGGTCAAAGATAAGTTCGACGTTGTATTTTACCTCTTCACCGCCTGCGGCTGCATTCTTGACCTCGCCTACAGGTACCCAGTTCTCGCCGTCCTTGATTTCAAGCAGCCAGTACTTAAGGGTGTTCTGCGTGTTGGGGCGGAGAACATAGTAAATATGCAGCTTGGTGCCGGCAGGCAGGGCTTCCGCGGTCTCGGCCGTCATTTCGGCCACGTCTCCCTTCCAGGCTCCGTACCAGCAAGGCTCTCCGTAGTTGCCGGTGCCTCTCTTGCAACGTCCGTTGTCGTCGAGAGCGGTCTTGTCGGACCCGTTCTTGAAGCGTATCTTGCCGCCGCTGACGATATTGGACTCGCAGTAATGGTCGTCGGAAGCGTAACCGGGCAGATGTGCATCGGGGTTGGGCTTTCCGTCAACCTTGGCCAGCTCATAAGCGAAATGCTTCTCAAAGAACTCCAGGTGCTCGGTTGCGAACTCCCATTCTGCCAGAACCTTAGGCTCGACGGGCTGAGGATTGTCGGGCTGGTCGGGCTGGTCAGGCTGCTCGGGCTCTACAGGATCGACAACGAATCCGCCGGTCTGGTTGAGAGTCACGTAATGAACATCACTAGTATTTTCTTTGTTCGTCACAGTAATCTGGACAGAAATGGTAGCGTCGGTAGTGTTGTAAGGGAAAGACACGTTAACGGTGTTGTTCTTGCCGTCGCCGGAAGCGGGATTAAGAACAAAGTCCTTATTGTCGCTCACGGCCTGCCATGCGGCACCCGATACGGTAAAACTGGCGGACTGGTCGCCTCCGTTTACATTAATGACTCCGGGCTTGACCTCGAGCTTTGCGGGCTCGGGCTTTTCGGGGCCGCTCTTCTCGCCGCAGGCGGTAAATACCGCCGCGGCAAGAGCTATTAAAACATATAAATGCTTTTTCATAAAAGTGTTGTTCTTCTCATTAATAACCAGGGTTCTGAGTCAGTTTACGGCACACGACCCTTTCATTCTCGGGAATGGGGAAGAGATACTGGCGGGGAACGAAGCTGCAGTGCTGGTTCTCGGTGAAGTATTTAGGATAGTTCTGCATATCAGACATATCGATAGAAGAACTCGCCCTCATATGAGGACGGAAATCCTTGGGGAAGATCCAGTAGCCGCTCTTCTCGTTCTCAGCGACCTGACTGTTGCCGGGCAGACCGTAGATCGGAGCGTTGTTGCCAAGGACCTCTTCGGCAATCCTCCAGCGGATTATGTCGAACCAGCGGCGTCCTTCCCACGCAAGCTCGCAGCGGCGCTCGTTGCGGATGATGCGGCGCAGTGCGGCCTGGTTGGTCTCGGTGATGGCGGGGTACTTGCCCGTCTCTCCGACTCCGCACTTGTAGGCACGTGCGCGGATGGAGTTGAGGGCCTCGAACACGGAATCGTCAATCTGGTTCAATTCCATCTTGGACTCGGCGTACATGAGCAGAACATCGGCGTAGCGGATGATGCGCATAGGAGTGTCGGTAAGACGGTCGTCAATCCACTCTTCGTCTACGAACTTCTTGAGTATCAGTCCGTTGTAAGAGCAGTCCTTGGATACCACCTTGGTGTCGTTGTTCTTGACCTGCTTGCCGGTAGATACCTGGAGGGTAGTGGTGGCGCTGGGACGCGGGTTATAGATGTAGTCCATGAACTCGGAGTCGAAGGGCACGCACAACTCGCTCAGACGGGGATCGCGGTTCTTGAAGGGATCGGCAGGATCGTACAGAGGGGAATCCTCAACATTCTTGCCGTCTGTGCAAGTATAGGCGAAGAACAAGTGCCAGGTCGGCTGGGCAACCGAAGTGCCTCCGTTGTTGCGGGGGTAGAAGCTGCGGGTGGCCGCCTCGTCGTAGGAGTGCTTGCCGAGCTCGTTGGATGCGGGCAGGGCGAAGATCAACTCGGAGCTGGTCTTGGTCTTTGAGAGGAAGAGCTCGCGGTAGTCAGCGTGCAGCGAGTAAACTCCCAGGTCCATACAGGCCTTGGCTGCTGCTGCGCAGGTCTTCCAGTCGTTCATGAACAGGGCTGCGCGGGCCTTCATCGCAAGGGCTGTGCCCTTGGTGACACGCTGTGCTCCTGAATATGAGGTAGGCAGCGCGTCGGCCGCATCGTCGAAGTCCTTATAAATTTTATCAAGGATGTAGTTACGGTCCTTCCTGCCCATGTTGTATGCCTCTTCCAGGCTCATGGTTGAGTCATAGTAGGGGACATCACCGAAGAGGGTGATCAGGTAGGTGTAGAACGATGCCCTGAAGAACTTTGCCTCGCCGACATATTGAGCAATCTGGGCATCGGACAGGTTGTCCTTGGCCTTGTCGATGCTCTGGATAATGGTGTTGGCGCGGGCTATGCCCTTATAATAGTTTGACCAGGTATTGGCTCCTTCGCCCCATGTGGTGCTGATGGTGCCGCCAAGCCAGTCATAAGTCTGGGTGCGCTGGTTCCAGTCGTCGGTCCAGCGGTCGGTAGGCCAGAGGCGCCAGGCCTCGGTGTACCACATTGAAGGCTGGTACAGAGCATTGAGCGAGAATTCGAGTTCCTGTGCAGTAGAGTACCAGTTTTCGCTGGAACCTTGCGAACGCGGACTCAGGTCCAGGTCTACGCAGGCGGTGAGGAGTGCCGCCGCGGCAAGTGCTGCAAATATTGATTTTTTCATTTTCATTGCCATTAATTATTCAACAACCACGATCTTCGGATTCTCGGGAACCTGGAGATATTTGTTATCATCCGAAGCCTCCGACCATTTACCCGCAAAGCGGAGTACGTACTTGGATGTCAAGGCAGGAACCGGAGCTCCGTCGTAGCACCTAGCATTCTGGGTGCAAGTGAAGCGGAACTGGGCAGAAGGAGTATCGGCAGAGAGGGTGGCCGTCTCTTTGATCAGGCAGTTGATCTGTTTGGGATCCTCTGCGGTACCTGCGGCATCCTTGCGGAAGTCAAGGCTGATTGTTTCAAGCTCAACCCACTTCTCACCGTCCAGATACTCGCACTTCCAGTATTTAGGAGTGTCTTCGTGACTGGGACGGAGGGCAAAGTTAAGCTGTAACTTAGTGCCTGCGGCAAGAGGCTTTTCTGCTTCGGCCGACCAAATAAAGTAGTCACCTTCCCAGCTGCAATAGATGCAAGGCTCTCCTCGTTCACCGATACGTCTCTTGGTTTTCTTTGTGGAGATGGAAGATTTGTCCGAGCCGTTGAAATACTCGAGCTTACCCTTTCCTGAAACATTGGACGGTACGTAAGGGTTGCCGACATTGCCGGGCGCGTTGTCATCCTCGGCCGATACAGCTTCAAAGCCGCCGGCCTTCAAGGCATCAACCTGGGAAGTGTCGAATTCCCATTCGGCCAGCACCGTGCCGGGTTCAGGTTTGACGGCGGGCTGGTCGCTGGCGCCGGCTTCTTGCTTGAGGTTGATGGTAAGGTCCTTTGTTATTACGTCTTCATCGGTGGTGCTGACAGAAATCACTACATTTATTTCTTCCGGTACCGTATTGGCCGGGAAATTAACGGTGACTGTGGCGTCACCCACGCCAGAAGCGGGATTGGGAACGAATGCAGGGTTGGAGCTGGTAACGGTCCAGGCAACGTTTTCACCGGTGATGTTGAAAGAAGCGCTCGTATCCTCGGCCTTGGCAAGCAAAGACTGGGTGGATACCTGGAAGTTCTTGTGTACGACTTCCTTTGCGGTACCTGCCTGCACTACGTCAAAGCTGGTAACGGAAATCTGGAGCTCCTTGTCGATGATGCTCACGTGAGCGTGGCGGGAGACTGCCGAAGGGTTGGCCTTGGCGGTGATGCTCAAAGTGCTGTCGGACTGGCTTACTGTGACCCAGTCGGCCGTCTTGGGCAGAGAGACTTCGAAGGCGGGGCTGCGGTGAACCTTGGCCGTAATGGTGCCACCTTCGGCGGGGATGGGATCGGCGCTCGAAAGCTCCACGGATGCGCGGCTGCCTGCATACTCCTCGTTGGGAACGATCTTCTCGGGAGTGAGATTCTGGCAGGCTGTCAATGCTATAGCGGCGCAGAGGAAAAGACTTATATACTTTTTCATCTTGTTCATTTTTTAGAATGTGAGCTGTGCACCGACGGTGAAAGTCCTTGTCATGTAGGCACTGAGGTTGGTGTAGGATTCCGGATCCCAGCCCTGGGGGAAGCGGTCGATGGAGAACGGATCGGTGGCGCTGGCGTAGAAGCGGATTTTCTGCATCTTGATGGCCTTGGTGAACTTCTCGGGAAGAGAGTAGCTCAGGGTAATGTTCTTCATACGGAAGTAGCCGCCGTTGAAGAGCCAGTAGTCGGAGGTCTGTTCGTAGTCGTTCTTGGCGGAGTTGGTGAGGGTGGCGCGGGGGTACAGGGCCTTGGCGTTCTCCTCGTCGCTCTTGTAGCGGCTCCAGTAGTGCTTGTCATACTCTACGGGGAAGGTGTAGGCGTCGCCGTCGCGGTAAACCATTGCCTGGCCCTTCCAGGCCAGCACCTTGCCGACACCCTGGAAAGTCATCGACAGATCCCAGTTCTTCCAGCCCAGCAGGATGTTGCCGCCGAACTGGTAGTGGGGTGTGGAACTGCCCAGGACCACGCGGTCGTAGGTTGCGTTCACGATCCCGTCGGGAACCGGGTTGCCGGGAGTGCCTTCGGGGCCGTCAAGGTCACGGTATTCCAGGTTGCCCAAACCCACGCTGGGATAGAGCTTGGCACTGTTGGCAAGCTGCTCCTCCGTGAGATACAGGCCGTTGGAGCGGTAGCCGTACCAAGCGTTGTATTCCACTCCCTCCTTGATGATGTTGGACCCGAGGCTCTGGTAGCCGCCAAGGTCACCCATTATGGAGGTGTAGTCGGAGAGGTTGGCGTTGATGGCGTAGGTGAAGTCGCCCTTGCGGTCCTGCCAGCCGATCTGGATTTCCCAACCGTTGGTGTGCATCTGGCCGATGTTGTCCTCAGGGTCGGAATAACCGAGCACATCGGGAATCTTGCGGCTGAGGAGCATGTTGTAGGTGTTCTTGCGGTAGATGTCGCCGGTGAAGGACAGCCTGCCCGAGAACATGCTCAGGTCGATACCGACATCCCAGGTCTTGGTGGTCTCCCAGGTTATGTCGTAGATAGCATATGCAGTCTGGGCGGCCGTCATTACTGACGAAATTGTGGTAGGAGATGTGTACATAGGCACGCTGCCGAAAGCTATGAGGCTCTGGTAAGGATAGTTGCCGATGCGCTCGTTACCAAGGGTACCGTACGATGCGCGGATCTTGGCGAAGTTGAGTGCGCCGCCAACGATGTTCTTCATCCAGGGCTCCTCGGTTACTACCCAGCCAAGCGATACGGAGGGGAAGAAACCTCCCCTGTATTCCTTGGCAAAACGTGACGACTGGTCGTAACGGGCATTGACCTGCAGGAGGTAACGGCCTTTGAAGTCGTAGGTTATGCGGCCGAAGAAAGAGCGGTATGCGTTGTCCGAGGCATTGCCGGAGACGGTCAAGTAATTTTTGTTGGCAAGGTTCAGATATGGATATCCGGCAAGTTCCATTTGGTCGGAACTGCCGCTCATGGACTCGGAGAAGTTGTAGCTGTCCTCGTAACCGAGCAGGTAAGTGGTGTGGTGATTCTTGCCGAAATCGGCGCTGTAGTTGATCAGCAACTGCTTGGTGATGGTCTTGGCGTCGGTGCGGCTCTCGGTGAGGGTGTTGTAGGTACATCCGCTCAGAGGAGTGGCGCTGAGCACGCCGGGCTCGCGGTAGTAGTAGGCCTGCTGCACGTAGTCCTTCTCGGCGCTGTGGCGCAGCGACGGGGCGAACACTCCGGTGATTGTGAAGTTCTTGAACGGAGTGATGGTAAGGGAGGCCTTGCCGTAGAAGGCGTCGCGTTCGGTGTTGTCGAAGCCGCCTGCGTGGATTCGGGCGTAGGTGTTGGTTCCGTTGTTACCGGGGCCCATGGTGCCGTCGGACCACACGGCGCAGTAGATGGGGTTGTACTTGAAAGCTGCCTGAACAGGGTTGACCTGGTTGTTGTTGGACAACTTGTGGTTGAAGGTCATGTCGAACGACGCACTGATGAAGTTGTTGATCTTGATGTCGTTGTTCAGACGTGCGGTGTACTGCTCCACGTTTCGTCCCACATAGAGGGCGTCCTCGTTCTCGTAGGAGAGCATGGCGCGGGACTTGATGTTCTTGTTACCGTAGCTGATGCCTACGCGGTGCTTGTGCTGGGGCGCCCACTTGGCAATCATCAGGGCATCCCAGTCGGTAAGAGGGTATGCATCGGGATCGAGAGCGTGGTTGTCCATGTAGTTGTTCACGAAGTCCTCTTCGTAGGTGAAGTAGTCACGGCCTTCGGGGTTGCCTGCGTCGTTCCAGTTGGCCTCGTTCTGAAGCTCCATGAAGCGCTTGGGGCTGACCTGCTCGGGATGGCGGGTACGGGTAAGGACGCTGAACGATCCGTTGTAGTCGATGCTCAGATTGCCTTCCTTGGCCCTCTTGGTGGTGATGAGGATGACGCCTGCCGAAGCACGGGCACCGTAGATTGATGCGGAGGCCGCATCCTTCAGGACGGTGATGTTCTCGATGGCATCTACGTCGACGTCGTTGATGGTGCTTACGGGCACGCCGTCAACGATCACCAGAGGGTCGGAGTCGCCGATAGTGGTGATACCGCGCACGCGGATGGTGGCGCCGGCTCCGGGCAGGCCGCTGGTACGCGTAACCTGTACGCCGGGCATGGATCCCTGCAGGGCCTGGCTAAGACCTACGCCCTGTATGGCAGAAAGCTTGCCGCCGTCCACCGCCGCTACAGCGCCGGTGAGGTCTTTCTTCTTGACGGTGCCGTAGCCGATGACCACGACTTCGTCGAGAAGCTTGCTGTCTTCCTGCATCTGGATGTCGATCACCTGGCGGTTGCCGACAGTCTGTTGGACTGTCTCAAAGCCGATGCAGGAGAATTCCAGCACCGACTTGTCGGAGGCTACCGACAGGATGTAAGTTCCGTCCGCGCCGGTGGTGGTGCCGTTGAGCGTTCCTTGCTCCACTACACCAGCTCCGATCACGGGAGCTCCGTCCTTGTCGAGAACGGTTCCGGAGACCTTGACCTGCGCGTTAAGCGCTGCGGCTGCGCAGATCAGGGCGAGGAATGTTGTGAAAATGTGTTTTTTCATTTGATTGTTATTAGTGTTGGTTGTAGTTATCCGAGGAAAGCTTTCTGCTGCTTGAGCAAGGCGCGCACGTCGGCGGGGTCGATGCTCCTGGGCGCCGCGCCTTTGCCCGCCGCAAGTGCTGCGGTGATGCCGGCGGCGTGCCCCATAGCCATGCAGGGAGGCATGACGCGCACTGCGCCGGCGGCGTCGGAACTGGCGCTGATGGCCCTGCCTGCTACTATCAGTCCGTCTATCTGCAGGGGGATCAGGCTACGGAGCGGGAGTCCGTACCATTGTCCCTTCTCGACGGTCTTGTATTCGGTGGTATTGGCCCCGTTGCGGCCGTGTACGTCAACCGAATTTGATGCGCAGAGTATGCTGTCGTCCGGAACTACGCCTTGCAGCAGGTCATCTGCAGTGAGCAGATATTCGCCCTGAACGTGGCGCGATTCGCGGATTCCGAGGGTGGATGCGGAACTCTTGATGGTGGCGTCTTTGCAGCCGGGGACATATTTGTGGAAGAAGTTCATCAGCTCCTGCACCTGGCGGCGGCCTTCGGTTTCGGCGGCCGAGAGGCTCTCGGTGCTGGTGGCGTCCACATTGGCTATGCGGGTGCAGTTGACCGCCCATTCATCTTCCCTTACGCCGCGGTAGATGTTGACGCTCTTGCGTGCTATGTCCCATTCGCCGGCAGCCTCGGCCTCCTCCACTCTCCAGTGCAGGGCTCTGTAGCTTACGCCGTTGACTTTGCGGAACTCGTGCAGGTGGGCTTCTACGTCTTTGATGAGTTTGGGGGTATCTACGTTGTTGATGTGGAAGAACAGGGTGGAAGGTTGCACCTTGCCTATTTCGGGATTGCCGAAGGTGCAGGGGACTCCGGCCCTGGCTGCTACGTCTCCGTCGCCGGTGGCGTCGATGGTTACTTTAGCTCCGATGCGGCCAAGGCCTTCGCGTGTGAGAATGCGCAGGCCTGCGACGGCGCCGCCTTTGAGTATAGGGTCCACAAGGGAGGTGTGGTAGAGAATCTTGACTCCGGCTTCGGTGCACATCTGGTCGAGTACGAACTTCAGGGTCTCGGGGTCGAAGGGGGTGAGGTGGTCGTGGCCTGTGGTTATCCATGCGCTGAAGGGGGTGCCGGCGCGGACCTGCGAGGGGTGAATGGCGCCGCCCAGGGCTACCATCCTGTCAACCACTTCTTCGAACAGGCCGCGTATTACCATTACTTCGCCTGTTGTGTCGTAGCAGGTCATAAAGGGGGCTACGAGGCCGCGGGTGGCCATTCCGCCCAGGCAGTTGCCTTGCTCCACTATGGTTACTTTGGCTCCGGTGCGTGCTGCCGCTATGGCTGCGCAGACGCCTGCGGGGCCTCCGCCTACTACGAGTACGTCGGTGCTGCCCCAGTCGCGGTCGTTGCTTTGGGCGGCGCTGCTGCAGCCGCTAAGTGCCGGGGCTCCCCCCAGCAGCAGTCCTCCTGCAACTGCGGCTCCGCTTGTCTTTAAAAAGTCTCTACGTTTCATATTTGTATCGTTTAGCGACAGTACAGCTGCGCCTTGCTTGCAGACTACGGCCTTCGGCCTATCCCTCCCGCAAGCGGGCCCCTCCCACTCACGGCTGCGTGGGCGCAGACGGTCTGCAAGCAGGGTGCTGCTGTACTGTCGCTAATCATTAACATATCAATTACAAACAAAGGGACCCCACTTGCCGGTGATACGGTAGGCAGGGTCGCTGTCGTCGAGTGTGTATATGGTGTATCGGGTGCCGCCTTTGGACACGCGGATTACTATGTGCCCCTGCTTGGAGGCGATGCGGTCGAGGTAGTCGGCGATTACGGGTTCGTTCTTGGGTGCCAGGTTGGTCAGGAACACTTTGCAGCCAGGACTTGCATCGTAGATGTTCTGCAGGGTCTCGGGGTTGGGCTGGACGTCCCTCCATACGTGGGCTAGTACCACATCGGGCTTGAGCGCTCCCAGGATGTCTGGCCCGTTGGCTCCCTTGGTACAGTGGTGGCTGGCCTTCATCACTTCAACCTTCCGGCATACCCGGCTTACGGGGCGTTCGATGTCGAAGTAATCGTGCAATTCTTTGTGCGCCCACTGCAGGTCTCCGCCGGCAAAGTAATCGAAAGGACCGTAGCTGAGGATGAACGTGCAGCTTAGGGTATTCTCGCCCGGGTAAGCTTTGGGGTCGCCCTGGGCGTCGAGCAGGGCTTTGGAAGGGATGTCGGTGGCTGCTGTGCCCTCGGGAGTGCGGTAGTATCCGTTGGCCGCCAGGTTGCTGACCTTGAAGTTCTTGACGCTCTTGTGCAGGGGAACTATCTGGCTGTCGGAGCTCGGATCGAAGTAGGCGTACCGGGTGCCGTTGGCCTTTACCGTCCAGTCTACGAAATTGGCAAAATTGGCCATGTTGCGGTCGTTGGTGCAGTTGGATGACTTGACTTCTGCGGGATTTCCGCGGGTAAGGAGGTTCCGGAAGGGAAGGGCGGAGCCCACCTCACAGATACTCGACATGCCGAAGCCGCCCTCGGGATGGATGGGGGCGTCCTTTGCGGGGTCGCCCATGTGGTCGACGTGATAATGGGTGAGGATGAAGTAGTCGAGGGTGTCGGTCTTGGGGGCGAAATGCCTGATGTAGTTTATGATGGCCTGGCCGGAACTGACGGTGCTGTCCGGCTTGGGCGGAGTGGGCATATGCTTGTGCTTCTTCAGATTGGAGCCTGCGGCATCGACAAGGATGGTAGTGCCGTCGGGCAGGATAAGAAAACTGCTCTCGCCTCTTCCGGTATTAATGCAATGGATGTCCAATTCGCCCGGTTTCCAGAGGCTCAGCCTTCCAGCGGGCGCGCACGCGACAAGGCTTAGCAATAGTACAAGCGGTATTAGTTTTTTCATCAAGATGTAAATATAGTATAAAAAAACCGAAACACAAATATTTCGTATCAACGGTAAAAGCCTACGAGTTTGTCTGAAGTATGGCCCGGACTGATGCGGTAGAATGCGCAGCCGTGGGGTGGGACAGCCACTTCCCAGCGGTCTTTGTAGGCCACCGTTCCCACGTCTTTCTGACGCCACAGGTCACGCACGGTCTGGTCGCCGAACACCCCGAGTTTCTTGGGCGCGAACCCCAGTACCTTTTCCTCTTCGGACAGGTTGAACAAGGCCACGGCTATGGTTCCGTCTTCAAGAGGCTTGACATATGTGAGATGCTCCTCTCCGGAAGCGAAACGCACCCCCTGAAGTCCCAGCGGATCCTGGTTGACGTCGAGCACCTCACTGTTGCACAAAAGACTGAGGGTAAAGGGATCAAGCATAGCCATATCGCATCCCAGCAGCATGGGCGAAGCAAGTATAGACCAGAGAGTTATGTGGGTGTATTGTTCCCAGGGCGTGAGCTGGGTCCAGTGCATCTTGCGCCCCCATCCGACCTTTCCGAGCACGAGCATGTCTGCATCGGGCCAATGTCCCGGGCCGCGGAAGGCCGCCCATCGGTCCTGCCCTTCGAAGCCTATCGTGGACATGCTCTCCCAGGTGTCGCGGATGTCGTTCGTGGTGCGCCAGCATTGGGCGTACTTAAGAAGCGCCTGAGCGATGGTAACGCGCGAGCTGTTGGAGATGCTGTACAGGATATCCCGTCCGGTAGCGTCGATGGCCTCACGCATATCCCTCATCCACCATTCGTCGTTGGGATTCCAATCGTATTTCAAATAGTCAACGCCCCAGGCAGCCCACTGGCGGGCATCGGCGGCGGCGAAGGAATATTTGCCGAAGTTGCGTATCTCTTCTTTACCCAGTTTGCTGCGGTCGAGGCGGCAGTTTTCGTCCACAAGGCCTTGCTGCACCCACCAGTAAGTGCCGTCGGCATTGTCGCACGAAGATCCGATATGAGATGCGTAGGTGGAGCACCAGGGTCCCGAATAAATGCCGAACTTAAGTCCCCGGGCATGCAGTGAGTCGCCAAGCTCTTTCATATCGTGGAACTTCTTGTTGGGCTGAATCGCATTCCACTGCCCGCCGCGCAGCCCCTGCCATCCGTCGTCGATGTTGACGTAGCTCCAGCCATAGTCGGCAAGGCCGCTTTCCACCAGGGCGCGGGCCGATTCGAGAATGCGCTCCTGGCTGATGGAGATGCCCCAGCAGTTCCATGAATTCCACCCCAGCGGGGGAGTAAGGGCGATGCGGTCGCCTATCTCGATGCGGAGCTCCCTGGAGTCGCTTCCCAAGGCGTTGGTGGCTGTAATCTGAACGCGGTAGCTGCCGCGGCGGTGGGCCTTTCCGCTTATGATTCCTTTGTCTGCATCGAGCTTGAGACCTCGGGGCAAACCCTTGACGCTGAAGCGCATAGGCCGTATTCCGGTGGTTGGGATGCGGTACAGGAAATCCGCCTTCGGGCGGGCGCCGTAAACCTTCGGGCCGTTGATACGGGGGGTGTCAGGAGCCTTGGGGGTGAGGATATAGGCGCTGTAGTCGGGGACTACTATTTCATCTTCGCCGGGCAGCTGGGCGGCTGCCGAAAGACTGAGGGACAGGGCAGCGAGGATGATTGAAACGTGCTTTAGTGTCGTCATGGGTAGGTTATTTCAAGTTCGAAATTGGGGTTCCCGCCGGGCACGGGGGCATGTGAGGCCTCTATATGCTTCCACATGCGCTCTATTATGTCGGGATGCTGAGAGGCAACGTCAAGGCTCTCCCGGGGATCATTTTCGAGGTTGTAAAGCTCCATTTGGGATTCTCCGCGCGCCACATTCTGAACCAGCCCTTTCCAGGGGCCTTCACGCACTGCTATCCAGCCTTTCGCAGCCGGGAATTCCCAATACAGAAAGTCATGCTGCGGCTGTTTTCCTCCCGTGAGGGCGGGGACGAAAGATATGCCGTCGTTTTGAGGGGCTTGCGCTCCGGCGAGCTCGGCAAGGGTGGGCATAAGATCGGTGAAATTGCCCATATAACTGCTTTTGCCAGGTTTAAGCCGTCCGTTCCAGCTTACGATAAACGGCATTCTTATTCCCCCTTCGTGCAGGGTGCGTTTGCCCCAGCCTTTGCCGCACTTGAACGGGCCGCCGCTGTTGAAATACTCCATAGGAGAGTTGGAATTGCAAGCGGGTCCGTTATCTGATGTAATGATTATCAGGGTGTTATCATAAACTCCCAGTTCTTTTAGCTTTGAAGTCAGACGTCCCAGCTGATTGTCAATATGAGTGATCATTGCAGCATAGGCTGAATGTGGATATAGCACCGGGTAGTACCAGCCCCCGTCGGTAATGGGAGTCTTTTCCTCGCCGAGTTTGTTAACATAGTACATTACTTCGTCCTCCGGCGCCTGCACGGTGGAATGCGGCACTGTGGTGGTCCACATAAGGAAGAAAGGTTTGTCGCCTCCGGCTGCTTCGCTCACCCAGTTTTCAAGCCTCTCGTACATCAGGTCGCAGGAGTAATCCTGCTGGTTGAATTTGTCGTAACTGCGTGGGTCATAAGGGTCTGCACCCGGGTCCAGACGCCGGTTGACGGGCATGTAGGCGTTCCTTGTGAATACCTTGGTTTCGTTCTCCCAAAGGTAGTCGGGGTAGTAGGAATGGGCAAGCATCTGGCAGTTGAAACCATAGAAGTAATCGAAACCGCAGTCGCGGGGAGCGGAGCCGGATTCCGGCCCGCCGAGTCCCCATTTGCCCACCATGGCGGTGGTATAGCCCGCATCGTGCATCATGCTGGCCAGCGTCGGGGTGCCTTTTTCAAGAGGCCACTGTCCTTCGAGCCGCGGATTCTCATGAATACGTTCAAAATACTCATCTGCGTTGGCGGGTACAAGACCTTCCGGACGAGGGACTCTCTCGTCGTTGGACCTTATCTGGCTGTGGCCGCTGTGAAGGCCGGTCATTATGCTGCATCGTGAAGGAGCCGACAGTGGGGCGGCGGTGTACATGTCCGTGAACACTATGCCGTTGCGAGCCAGTGCGTCGATGTTGGGCGTTTCGATGAGTTTCTGCCCGTAGCAGCCCAGGTCGCCGTATCCCAGGTCGTCGAAAAGGAGTATTACAACATTTGGCCGCTGCCCCTCGGATGAAGTGCAGGCGCCAAGAGAGAGAAGCGCAGCTCCGGCTGCGGAGAATCGGTGAAACTTAACCATACTGAGGATTAATACATTAGCTATAAAGTTTCCGATCCCTCTGCGGCTTCGATAGTGGCGACAAGTTCTTTCAATTCGCCCAGCGACAGGTGCTCATCTTGTACAAAAGCCGATACAAGGTCGCGGTACGAATTGCCCAGGTAGGTCTTTACCATGCCCTCAATACCGCCTTTGCCATATTCCTCTCTGGTGATGGCAGCGAAATACTGATAAGAGCCGCCGAAGGTACGGTGGGCGATGAATCCGTCTTTCTCAAGGGTACGCACCTGGGTGGACAGAGTGTTGAAATGCGGCCTGGGCTCGTCGTAAAGAGCCTGCAGCTCGTGAATGAACATAGGGCCTTTGTCCCAGTAGAGCTCCATTATCTGCTCTTCTTTATTGGTAAGATTTCTCATAACAATCGGTAATTTTAGTGTTGATACCGCAAAGTAAACTAATTTTCTTCATATATGCAACTATTTATTTTCGTTTTCATTTTGGACTGATAATACAGCGAAAAATCAGTATATTTGCATTATGCAAGAATTAAAGAAAAAGGTTCTCGAGGCGAACCTGGAGTTGGTACGCCAGGGCCTTGTGATTTATACCTGGGGCAATGCTTCCGGGATAGACCGCGACCGCGGACTGGTGGTCATCAAGCCCAGCGGAGTCAGTTATGACACTATGACGGAGGACGATATGGTTGTGCTTGACCTTGACGGCAATATCGTTGACGGTCACCTCAAACCTTCTTCGGACACCCCCACTCACCTTGCTCTTTACAAGGCCTTCCCTCAGATAGGCGGTATAGTCCACACCCATTCTGCGTATGCCACGGCATGGGCTCAGGCCGGGCGCGACATCCCTTGCCTGGGCACCACTCACGCCGATGCTTTCCGGGGTCCTGTACCCTGCACGGCGGCTCTGACAGAAGAGCAGATAAACGGTGAATATGAAAAAGAAACCGGCAAGGTCATAATAAGCCGTTTTGAAGGGCTGGATCCGGTTTTTACTCCCGGAGCTCTGGTGCGTAATCACGGCCCTTTCAGCTGGGGCGCTACACCTGCCGAGGCTGCATACAACGCCAAAGTCCTGGAGGAGATAGCAAAGATGGCCTACCTTACTCTTCAGATCAATCCCTCTGCAAGTTGCGGCCAGGCCCTCGAAGACAAGCATTTCTTCCGCAAGCACGGCCCCGGAGCCACTTACGGGCAGTAAAAATCAGCAATTTCTTTAAAAATCGTAAAAATGTGACGAATGGCGGGTCCGGAGTTGCCGGATACCGCCGGGAATTGTTTTCCTTTGCTCTCAAAAAACACCGCTATGAGAGCTTCGTCACTGCTGTTGCTTATTCTTTTTTCCTCTTGTGTGCTGCTTGAGCCGGCATTGCCCATGGGTTATCCGCGGGCGTGGGAGCACTCCCGGAGCCGGGGTTTATCGCAGGATGATGTCTCTGCGGAGCAGCGTCCGGATACTGCGTTTTACGTCTCAGCAATAAGTTTTCCTCCCTCTTACGACTGGCAGAAGGATACTGCTTTCGGGGCGACGGCTTGCACTCTCAAGTTTTTCCGCGGCGCGGAGCAACTGCTCTCTGTATGCGCAGGGCCCTCGCAGCGCATCAGCGCCCATCCCGACCGGCATCATATAATAGACGGAAAACTGTACTCTGAATACTTTGACTCGCACGGGACTACGGTAAAATGTAACGGCGAAACGGTAGCTGAGTGGAGCGGAAGTGAATCTTTGCTTGGTATATTGCATAAAGACGGAGTGCTGCACACCCTTGGCCGCGGGCCTTCGTCGCTGTGGTTTACTTACCGGCGCGACGGTGTGCCTTTGATGAAGGTTGAGGGCGGTGAGGTTTTCGGCGGATTTGACAGTTGCACTTGCGGCCCTACGGGAGCGATATATGAAGACGACGGGGCGGTGTGCTTTGCATATAAAACCACCGCAGGAGGCGTCCATAGGGCATATCTGGTAAGGGACGGAGTGCCGGAAATGATGCTTGGCACCCCGTCCGTGCAGGTGCTTGACGTAAAGCAGATTGGCGGTGGCGCGGCTGTCTTTTACCGCGAGAAGTCAAATGCCGTGTTGAGTTTCAGGGGAAAGCCGGTGGATATCTATTGGGGCGGCAGGATAATATGGGTAGACGGTGAAATACTCTCTCTCTCAGGCCGCCCCTCAGTGGTTGGACATTTCAATCGTCCATTGAATACAAGGCTGAACTACGGAGTGGGAGGGGAAGGTTTCAACAAGAATCTTCAAGGGGGCTCCGACTTCTTTTATTACGGACGGGACGAGAATGAGTTGCTGTCTTTCAACCAGCCTCGCCCCGGGTGGGAAGGCTATTATTTCTTCAACCGCCACTGCGCCTGCATGGTGGGTTCAAATCTTGCCGCTGTCCTGACTCCGAGGGGGCAGGGGGCGGGCCTGCCGTTTCTGGCATTCGGCAAAGATACTCTCAGGTATAATTTGTACGGCTTCCTGTCGGGGGTGTCCGTTAAAATAAACAACTAAAATGCTTATCAGGATAATAGGCGCCAAATGTGTGGGTGTGGAAGCGGTCAAAGTGACGGTGGAGGTAAACATCGACCGTGGAATCGGTATCCATCTGGTGGGTCTTGCCGATGTGGCCGTAAAAGAGAGCCTGCTGCGCACCACCACGGCCCTTCAGTCGCTGGGCTATCATATCCCCGGCAAGCGTATAGTTATAAACCTGGCGCCGGCCGACTTGCACAAGAACGGCAGCGGGTACGACCTGCCCATTGCAATAGGCATAATCGCGGCGTCGGGGCAGGTGGATCTTCCACTGTGCGAGCGATATATGCTGATGGGCGAGCTTGGCCTTGACGGGAGCGTGCGGGATATCCCCGGGGCGCTGCCGTTCGCGGAATTATCTGCCCAGGAGGGCCTGGAAGGCATAGTGCTTCCGGAAGCCTCGGCGCTTGAAGCGGCGGAACTGCATCAGAACCGTATATATGGAGTAAAGACTCTGGACGATGTGGTGCGCATCTTGTCCGGGGGCGAAAGCGACGATCTGCTCATCTGGAACAGCCAGTCTTACCGTGGTCTGACTTCCGGAGAGGGATCGCAGGGAGGGGGCTCCCTGCACGGTATTCCCGATTTTGCTGATATAATCGGTCAGGAAGGAGCCAAGCGCGGCATGGAAATAGCCGCCGCCGGGGCTCACAACCTGGCTATGATAGGTCCGCCCGGGAGTGGAAAAAGCTCGCTTGCAAAGGCTCTGGCGGGCATTTTACCTCCTATGACAAGGGAAGAGAGCCTGATGACGTCCAAGATATTCAGCATTGCCGGAAAGGGGAACCTTCGCTTCGGCCTTATGAATTCCAGGCCTTTCAGGGCGCCGCATTATTCTGCCTCGCTGGCTGCTATAATCGGCGGGGGAGCAGGGGACAATATAATCCCCGGGGAGGTGAGCCTGGCGCATAACGGGGTGCTTTTCTGCGACGAGGCGGCGCAAATGCCGCGGAGCGTTATTGAGGCGCTGCGCGGACCCATCGAAGACCGTAAGGTAGTTATTTCAAGGCTTAAGGCAAAGGTGGAATACCCCTCGTCGTTCATGCTCGTGCTGGCGTCGAACCCCTGCCCCTGCGGATACTGGGGAGTCGGGGACCGCTGTACCTGCACCCCTACGCAGCGCCTCAATTACCTTGCCCGCTTGAGCGGGCCGATAATGGATCGCATTGATATACAGCTACTTGTGCCATGTTTGTCGGCCTTGGAGCTATCTCGCCTCAAGGCTTTGGAGCAGCGTCCGGCGGAGTCGAGCGCCGTGGTTGCGGCGAGGGTGGCTTCGGCCCGTGAAATACAGCATCGGCGTCTTAAGGGGACAGGTATTTTTACCAATGCCGAGATGGATAATAAACTCATAGAGCGATTCTGCCCGCTGAGCGATGAATGCAGCCAACTGCTGATATCCCTCATGGAAAAACTCGGACTCTCCATGAGGGCGTACTTCCGTATTATCAAAGTGGCCCGCACCATCGCCGACCTGGCACTCAGCCAGGATATCAGGCCCGAACACATTTCCGAGGCTGCCGCATACCGCTTCCTCGACCGCCAGAACGGCCCCGGCTGGTGACTGATGATTTGAAAGTTATACTATTTTTAGTATCTTTGCAATGAGTAAAAAGGAGAAACTGATAAGCCGGTTTTGTAGCCTGCCAAGTGACTTTACTTTTGATGAACTTGTTCGTTTGTTTGGATATCTTGGCTTTGAGTTAAATAATAAGGGTACCACTTCAGGATCCCGAGTGCTTTTCCACAAAGGAATTGATTCCTTTGACCTTCATAAACCCCATCCTGGTAACACCCTGGGACGCAAAACAATGTTAAAAATATATAAGTATCTACTAATAAGAGATTTACTATAATATGGGACGACTAAGGTATAAAGGTTACACAGGAAGTGTTGAGTATTCCGAAGAGGATAATTGCTTTGTTGGGGAGGTTCTGGGGTTAAGTCGGGATGGAATCATATACGAGGGATCTTCCGTTGAAGAACTCAAGAAGGATTTTGAGGATGGCATAGACCATTATCTGGCCTGTTGCAAAGCCGGGAATGTCGAACCGGAGAAGCCTTACAGCGGCAAACTGGTCCTTCGTTTGACCCCGGATCTTCACGGAGAAGCGGCAATGAAAGCGGCAGACCTGGGTATCAGCCTCAATGAGTTTATACGCCGGGCTATCTTGTCGGCCATACGTTAGAGTTATGCGGCATCAAATAATAATCAGAGATCTTTCCGACCTTGAGAGGGCGGCGCGGGAGTTCCTTTCAGAGATAGGGGACAATAAACTGGTAGCCTTTTTCGCTCCCATGGGAGCCGGCAAAACCACCTTCACTACTGCCGTGTGCAAAGTTCTGGGAGTGAGTGAAGATGCGGTGAGTTCGCCCACCTTTGCAATAGTCAATGAGTACCGCTCCGCTTCGGGAGAGCCGATATATCATTTTGATTTCTACCGTATCAACAAACAGGCCGAGGCCCTCGATATAGGTCTTTACGAGTACCTCGACAGCGGTTTCCTGTGCCTTATGGAGTGGCCTGAAAACATAGAGGATCTACTTCCCGACGAGACCCTCCGTGTATCTATTTCCGTCCTTCCCGACGGCTCCCGATCCCTGGACTGGACTGATAGCATTCAGTAGACTCTGCTGCCGCTGTCAAGCGGACCGTCTGCGCCCACGCAGCCGCCCCATTGGGCAAGTGTCCCCTGGGGGACTATAGGGGGAAAGTGGGAGGGGCCCGCAAGCGAAGCGCTGCGGGAGGGATAGGCCGTAGTCCGCTGACAGCGCCAGCAGAGTCTACTCAGGGAACTGGATATCCAGATTGAACTTGGGAATATCGTAAACCGGAGCCTCGTGACTCTCCCGCACGATCTCCCACATCTGCTTGACAATTTCAGGGTGCTCCGCTGCCACATTCGTGCTCTCACGCGGGTCGGAGACCAGATTGTACAACTCCATATCGCTGTTGCCCTTTGCCGCCTTCTGGAGAAGCCCTTTCCACTCTCCTATGCGTACGGCAACCCAGCCCTTGGCGCCGGGGAATTCCCAGTACAGATACGGGTGCTCCTGCTGCTTGTCGTTCTGTCCCAGCAAGATAGGGGCAAATGAAATACCGTCGTTGTCGGGCGCCTCCACTCCGGCGAGCTCGGCAAAAGTGGGCATCAGGTCGGCAAAGTAAGCGATGTGCGAACTCTTGGACGCCTTGAGCCTGTCTCCCCAGGCAACCACGAACGGCATCCTGATACCTCCCTCGTGCAGCGAACTCTTGCCCCATCCGGCAGCGCAGCTGAAAGGACCGCCGCTCTGGAAATACTCCATGGGAGAATTGCCGTTGTGGGCAGGGCCGTTGTCGGAGGTGACTATGAAGATGGTATTGTCCCAGACGCCCAGTTCCTTGAGTTTTGCAACCAGGCGGCCCACCTGGGTGTCGATGTGGGTCACCATGGCGGCATACGTGGCGTGAGGATAACGGCTGGGCAGATACATGCCGCCGTCAACGCGGGGCTCCTCGTCGCCCAGTTTCTCGACATAGTGCATAACTTCTTCAGAAGGGGCCTGCACGGCGCTGTGCGGCACTGTGGTAGTCCACATGGCAAAGAAAGGACCGCCTGCATTATCCACAATAAACTTCTCCAGCTTGTCGTACATAAGGTCGGGGCTGTAAAACTTTCCCCCGTAGCGGTCGTAATTGGCGGGATCGAGAGGGTCGAGCCCCTCTGGGAGCGGCTCTCCCTGCATGACCGTTTCGTTGCCCGTCTCGATCTTCACATCATTTTCCCACAGATGGGTAGGATAGTAAGAGTGGGCGAGAGCCTGGCAGTTGAAACCATAGAAATAATCGAAGCCCATTTTATTGGGAGTGGACTCGCTTGACGGGAATCCCAGCCCCCATTTGCCTACCATAGCTGTTTTGTATCCAGCCTCCTGCATCATGCGGGCTATTGTTGGAGTGCCTGAAAGCATAGGCTGCTGGCCCTCCATGGTGTCGTCGAGGAAAAGGCTGTTCCAGCCCCTGCCGTCGGTGGGTACAAAATGCTCCTCGTTATTGCGTATCTGGCTGTGTCCCATGTGTTTGCCCGTTACTATGCAGCAACGCGACGGCGCTGACAGGGGTGCTGCCGAATACATGTCGGTAAACAAGATTCCGTGGGAGGCAAGCGCATCGATGTTGGGAGTTTCTATCTTGGTTTGCCCATAGCATCCGAGGTCGCCGTAGCCAAGGTCGTCGAACATCAAGTAGATAATGTTTGGCTTCTCCGGAACTTTCTGCCCTCCAGTGCATCCACATGCAGCCGCAGCGGCAGCGGCAAATAACAATTTATTGGTCTTCATTCTGTTTTGTGTTAGTAAAGCAATAATCGCAATTATTTGTTGAATCTCCAAATAATCGTTATTTTTGCTTGTAACAGCGCCCGGGTGTCAGCAAACTGACGGTGACCCGTAGCCGCCCTCGGCTCCGTAAGAGGGAGGGGCCCGGCTGGGCCGGGAGGGGTCGCGAAGCGACGGTCACCGTCAGTTTGCTGACACCCGGGCGAGCAAGAAATCATTCTGAGATATGGCAGTAATTGACTGGTTAATCGTCGCCCTGTTCCTTGGTGCCCTAGTCACCATAGGCTATCTTTTCTCCCACAAAAACAAAAACATAGAAGATTACTTCGTGGCCGGCCGTTCCATGCCTGGCTGGCTCGTGGCCATAGCCGCCACGGGCACGACCATCAGCGCCGGTACCTTTGTGGGATCGCCCGAACTGGGCTTCAACACCAACCTGACTTACGTACTCAACCTACTTGGCTCCATCGTCGGAGGCTGCCTGGTGGCGGCCCTTATCCTTCCCAAGCTCTATAACGCCAAGACCATCACCATTTACGGTTTCATAGGCGACCGCTTCGGCGAGGGCTCCAAGCAGGCCAACTCCGTCATGTTCCTCATCGGCCAGCTGCTTACCAGCGGCAGCCGCCTTTTCATCGCCGCCATCGCCATCAGCGTCATAGCCTTCGGCAGCATACAGTTCCAGTTTATGGTATGGAGCATTATCATCCTTGGCATCGTTTCCACCTTCTATACCATGATGGGCGGCATCAAGGGACTGCTGTACATCGATACTTTCCAGACCCTGCTGATGATCTTCACCGGCATCGTAGGCCTGGTGCTGGTGGCGTGTGACCTCGGCGGCCTGAGCTTCAAGGAAGTTTGGGAAACCCTCACCACCAACGGTATGGTCAAGTCGCCGGCGGCTGCAGGGGTTGCACCCGGTCTTACCGCCGAAGGTACACTCAACGGCTGGGTTCCCGGCAATAAAGTCCAGATGTTCGATCCCAGCATCGATTTCAGCAAACCATATACGATTCTGGGCGGCCTTATAGGCGTAGCATTCTTCAAAATAGCCCAGTACACCACCGACCAGGAGTTCGTCCAGCGCCAGCTCGCCTGCAAGGACGTGCGCAGGGCGGGGCGCTCTCTGGTTGCCTCGCAGCTGCTTGCTCTCCCGGTGGTTCTTATCTTCCTGAGCATAGGTCTGCTGCTCTATGTCAAGTACATACATAATCCGCAGGCGGACGGAGCCCTTAGCGCCGCATTCTTCAGCGATGCCCGCGACGTGTTCCCCCAGTACATCAAGAACCACATCCCCGTAGGCGTCAGGGGCCTGATGATTACCGGCCTGCTTGCAGCCGCCCTGTCAAGCTTCAATTCTGCCATCAACTCCATGGCCTCCAGCTTCGTGGCCGACCTTTACCTGCCACTGCGCGCCAAGAGAGGCAAGGCGGTAAAGAGCGATAAAGACCAGATAGCCTCGTCCCGCTGGATGGTGGGCCTTATGGGCATGATGCTTACCGCCTTTGCCATAGTTACTTGCGTAATGCAGCAGAGCAGCGGTCTCAACCTTGTGGACTTCGCCACCGGTATTATGTGCTTCGCATACGCCGGTATGATAGGCGTATTCCTTACCGCCATCTTCACCAAACGGGGCAATGCCCGCAGCGTGGTGGCGGCCCTGGTGGTAGGCGCCCTCATCATCATCCCGCTGATGTTCCAGAAAGAATTCTTCGGTCGCAGCTACATTGCATGGAGCTGGTGGTGCCCCATCGGCGGTTTGGTTTCAACAATAATCTGCATGCTCGGTAAACCTAAGAAATGAAAAAGATAATACTCTCGGCGGCGCTCTGCTTGTGCTGCGCCGTTGCCCTGGGCGGCAACATTGTCGGACGCGTGATTTGTAACGGGCAGCCTGTCAACGGTGTGCCTGTTTCGGACGGGCGCACAATAGTGCTGACCGACCGTGACGGGCGCTACAGCATCGACTCCGACAAGAGCGACGGGGCTGTGTTCGTTATAACGCCATCGGGCTACATCGTCCGTACCCTGGACGGTCTGCGTCCCGGATTCTGGCAGCCGCTGTACCTGGACGCCGATAAAGAAGAGATTCACGACTTTGTGCTGGAAAAGCAGAGCCAGAACCGCTATACGATGCTGCTTCTGGCAGATATGCACTTGACAAACGACCCTGCCAGGCAGGACCTCAAGCGCTTCCGCAATATCGTGATGCCGGTAATACGCCGTGAGGCGGCAGCGTCCCGCGGACACGTGTACACCGCCAATCTTGGAGATACTACCCATGATATTTACTGGGGCGAATTCAATTTCAACGAGTCGGATGCACTCCGATTGCTTCAGGACCTTTGCTATCCCACGCCCATGTACAGTATAATGGGCAACCACGACCACGATCCGTCCATAGTGGGCGAGGATGTGGACCGCCGTTCAGGCTGGAGGGAGAGGGACTGCTGGGGCCCCGGGCAGTACTCGGTGAATATAGGAGACGACCATTGGATTTTCCTGGACAACATCTTCTATATCAACGTAGAGGGCAAAGGAAAGAAAGCTCCCGGAGTTGCCGGTGACCGCTCCTATGAGACAATACTCACCGACGGGCAGTTTGCCTGGCTTGAGCAGGATCTTTCGCTTGTGGATGAAGATACAAGGGTGTACATCTGTACCCACGCCCCTGTCCTTTACAGCGGTAACTCAAGCGGACTTCTGATGCCCCGTGAACAGGTGCAACGCCTGTCCGACCTGGTGTCCTCCTTCAATCACGACGTGGTCATTTTTTCCGGCCATACCCATCGTAACGACATCTGCGACCATCCTGATTTCCCGAAATTGCATCAGCGTACTCTGCCCGCTACTTCGGGCATAATGTGGACTACCACCGTGGGCTGGCCTCTGTATTCCAGCGACGGCGCCGATGCGGGAATATGGATTGGAGAGTTCGCTTCCGGGCAGGAGCCCCGGTTCAGGCTCGAAACGTATCAGTACGGCGAAAAATACTTCCGCTTCTATGATATGAACTCCGTCGGCGAGGCGTATCGCGCCAGCGAGGGCGTCAAGAAGCAGCAGGAGCTGTTCCGCTCCACCCGTCTCGATTACGGCCAGCGCAAGTGGCGCAACTATGTGTTTGTGAACTACTGGGGCTGGGAGCCCGGCGACTGGGTAGAGATGTACGAAAAGGGCCGCAAACTTAAGGTTGAGGCCACTCGGTACGAAGATCCCGCCAAGAATTTCGCATACGAACTGAATAGGGTTATGAGCCCATACAAGCACAGCCGCAAGGCCAGCAAAGACATTACTTACCACATGTTCGTGGCCAAGACTTCCTCGCCCAAGACCGATATTACTGTGCGCATTTACGGCAGCGGAGGCAAACTAAAGTACGATGCCGTGTACTCACGCCCGTGCAAGTTTGACCCCTCCAAGCCCGAATAAGGGACATACGTACAATTAGCAGAAGCCAGTCCTCCGGCGCCCCGAAACATTTGGGAAAAGGGGCGCCGGAGGACTGGCTTCTGCTTGCTGTACGGCCTACTTAAGGCCGGCCCATTCGCCCTTCATAACCTTGCACTGCGAATAGCAGGAAGGGCAGTTGGACACTATGTAGTACTCTCCGTTCTTCTTGAGCTCCACTCCCCGAAGGTTGGTGTCCCAAGCCTCGGAATAAATGTTCAGATACAGGAAGTCTCCCTGGTTGCGGGTGACGCTGGGCAACATCTGGACGGTATAAGGAATGTCCGGAGAATATGCACTCTCGGCGCGACCGCCCTTGAGCAGTGCTGCCGGAAGATAGCGCTGTACGTACAGGTCTTCCTGAGGAGAATAAGCCGAGCGGTACAGCTTGGAGTCAAGCTCGCGGATAATGGCCTCTGCGTTGCTGGCTGTGCCGAAGAGGAGCCTGAGGCATTTTTCACCTGTGGCGCGGTTGCGTCCGTAAAGTTCCATGGCCATAGGAATCATGGCCGCGGCACCCATGATACTCTTGCCCAGAAACTCCCGGTAAACAGTAGAAAACTCGTTATATCCCTCGGGGTTGGATGTGAATGTAACCCAGCCGGTAGGAGCTTTGGGAACAGGGGAAAGCAGCACGCCGTCTTTGTTATATTCGAGGGCGGGGATAGAGCCTCTTATGGTATATTCGTGAAGGCCCCAGGTCATGGTGTTGTCATCTACAGTCCATTCCCTCTGGGTTTCATCTACGCCGGTAAAGTCGCTGCAGGCAGCTGCTGCTATGCACGCAAGGGCGAATAATACGAATCTTCTCATTTTTATTGCATTAAGTCACTAACATGCAAATATAAAAAATCAAAGACGCTTTTGCAAGCGCCCTTGACTGTTATAGAAAATTAGGTAAGAATTACTTCCTCTCCTCGCGGCGGCCACGGCGCTCGCCACGGCCACGGCGGTCACCTCTGCGGTCACCACCCCTCTGGCCTGCGGCCTGGGAGTTGGCGGCAGCAAGAGCTGCGGGGGTCAGGTCCTGACGACCATACTTCTCACCGTTGCAGATCCACACCTTGATACCGAGGGTACCAACCTTGGTGTTGGCTACTGCCAGAGCGTAGTCGATGTCTGCGCGGAAGGTGTGCAGAGGAGTGCGACCCTCTTTGAACATCTCGCTGCGAGCCATTTCGGCGCCGCCCACGCGGCCTGCGATCTGAATCTTGATGCCCTCTGCACCAACCCTCATGGTGTTGGCGACGGCCATCTTGATGGCGCGGCGGTAGCTGACGCGGCCTTCGATCTGACGGGCGATGGAGTCCGCCACGATGTGGGCGTCAACCTCGGGGCGCTTGACCTCGTAGATGTTAATCTGAATGTCCTTGCTGGTCACCTTCTTGAGCTCTTCCTTGAGCTTGTCGACCTCTTGTCCGCCTTTACCGATGATGAAACCGGGGCGTGCGGCGTAGATGGTCACGGTGATGAGCTTCAGCGTACGCTCGATGACGATCTTGCTGAGGCTGGCCTTGGCAAGGCGGTTGCCGAGATACTCGCGGATTTTGTAATCCTCGGCGATTTTCTCTGCATAGTTGCCACCACACCAGTTGGAGTCCCAACCACGGGTGATACCGATTCTGTTGCTGATAGGGTTAGTTTTCTGTCCCATATTACTTATTCTCCACTGGTTGTTTTACATCAAGAATCACGGTCACGTGGTTGGAGCGCTTGCGGATGCGGCCCGCACGGCCCTGAGGGCACGGACGGATGCGCTTCAAAGTGCGGCCTTCATCTACCATAATGGTCTTGACATACACATTGCCGTTGTCCAGCTCCTTGGCCTTGTCCTGGTTCTTGGCTTCCCAGTTTGCAATGGCGCTGCGGAGGAGCTTCTCCAACTTGATGGATGCCTCCCTCTTGCTGAACTTCAGCATGTCGAGGGCGAGGTTCACCTCCTTGCCGCGGATAGTGTCTGCAACCAGACGCATCTTCCTCGGGGAAGTGGGAACGTCATTCAGCTTGGCAATAGCTGTAACCTTCTTGGCCTCCTTGAGGCCTTCGGCCATAAGTCTTTTACGCTTTCCCATAGTGATTACTTCTTATTGTTACCTGAATGACCTTTGAATGTGCGGGTGGGGGCAAACTCTCCGAGCTTGTGACCTACCATCTGCTCAGTAACGTAAACAGGAATAAACTTGTTTCCATTATGAACGGCGATAGTGTGGCCGATAAAGTCCGGGGAGATCATGCTGGAACGGGACCAGGTCTTGACCACCTCTTTCTTCTTGCTACCATCATTCATAGCAAGAACTCTCTTCTCCAGGGCTTCCTGGATATAGGGACCTTTTCTTAAAGAACGACTCATAATCTCTAACTTGTTATTCCGTTATTTCTTTCTTCTCTCAATGATGAACCTGTTGGACGCAGCCTTGGGGTTGCGGGTCTTGTAACCCTTTGCAGGCAGACCCTTGCGTGAACGGGGATGTCCACCGGAAGCACGTCCTTCACCACCTCCCATAGGGTGATCGTGAGGGTTCATGACAACACCACGGTTGTGGGGGCGCTTGCCAAGATGGCGACGGCGGCCGGCCTTGCCGTGAGACTCGAGGTTGTGGTCCGTGTTGGACACGGTACCTACGGTAGCGCGGCAGCTTACGAGAACCATACGGGTCTCGCCGGAGGGCAGACGCAGGACTGCGTGGTTGCCTTCGCGGGCTGCGAGCTGGGCGCTGGTGCCGGCGCTGCGTGCCATTGCGGCACCCTGGCCGGGACGGAGCTCGATGTTGTGCACGAGGGTACCGACGGGGATTTCACTCAGAGGCAGGCAGTTGCCGACCTCGGGAGCGATACCGCTGCCGGAGGCCACGATCTGGCCGACCTTGATTCCGTCGGGAGCGATGATATAACGCTTCTCGCCATCCTCATACTGGACCAGGGCGATGCGGGCGCTGCGGTTAGGATCATACTCGATGGTCATAACGGTTGCGGTGCACTCGTCTTTGTCGCGGAGGAAGTCGATGATGCGGTACATCCTCTTGTGGCCGCCGCCAAGATAGCGGACGGTCATCTGGCCGGTGTTGTTACGGCCACCCGTGCTCTTGAGAGGCTCAAGCAATGATTTCTGAGGCTTCTTGGTGGTGATTTCGCTGAAAGAGCTGATCACTTTGTTCCTTTGACCGGGAGTTACCGGTTTGAATTTTCTAACTGCCATAGCTTTCTCCTCCCTTAGATGTTAGCGTAGAAGTCGATCTTCTCATCACTGGTGAGGGTGATGTACGCCTTCTTGTAATGGTTGGTACGGCCGCGGAGAAGACCGCTCTTGGTGTAGCGGCTCTTGCGCTTGCCGTGGTAATTGGCTGTATTGACAGCGGCGACGTTGACGTTGTACATCTTCTCTACCGCGTCCTTGATCTGAAGTTTGTTGGCCTTACGATCAACGATAAAGCCGTAACGGTTCAACTTTTCGCCCTGAGCCGTCAACTTCTCTGTTACGATTGGCTTAATAATGATTCCCATCTTCTTGTGCTTTTAGGCTCTCTCCGAGAGAATGTCCTGGACACCGTCGATGAGTACCAGAGAATTGGCGTTCATGATGGCGTAGGTGTTGATCTCGTCAACGGTAATGACGTTGACCTGCTGGAGGTTGCGGGATGAAAGAAAGATATTGTCAGAATTCTGGGGAAGCACCATGAGGACCTTGCGGTCGCCGGCCTTGATGGCGTTGACGATGCCGAGGAGCTCCTTGGTCTTGGGGGCTTCCATCTGGAAGGGCTCGAGCATGATGATAGCATTCTCCTGAGCCTTGTAGCTGAGAGCGGAGAAGCGGGCAAGCTTCTTGACCTTCTTGTTCAGTTTGTTGTGGTAGAAACGGGGAACGGGTCCGAAGACGCGGCCGCCGCCTACGAAGATATTAGCTTTGCGTGAGCCGTGACGTGCACCGCCGCCGCCCTTCTGGCGACCGAGCTTCTTGGTGCTGTATGCGGTCTCGCTGCGGTCCTTGGTCTTGGCGTTGCCGTGACGCTGGTTGGCAAGATACTGGATAACATCCAGATAGATGGCGTGGTCGTTGGGAGCGATGCCGAATACCTTCTCGTCGAGGGTGACATTCTTTCCGGACTGGGTGCCGTCAATTTTCAATACTGCAAGTTCCATAATCTTAAGCCTCCACTAATACATAAGAACCTCTGGCTCCGGGAACGGAACCCTTGACTACGATGATGTTGTTCTCGGGAAGGATCTTGACGACCTTGAGGTTGAACACCTTTACACGGGCGTTGCCCATGTGGCCGGCCATGCGCATACCGGGAAGTACGCGTGAAGGCCATGAAGATGCTCCCATTGAACCGGGGTGACGAAGACGGTTGTGCTGACCGTGGGTCTTGCCGCCGACTCCTGCGAAGCCGTGGCGGTGCACAACGCCCTGGAAACCCTTACCTTTAGAGGTGCCGACCACGTCCACGAAGGGGACCTCAGCCTTGAGGATATCCTCAACGGTGAGAACGTCGCCAAGCTTGAGCTCCCTGCTGTAGTCAGCGGGGAATTCCACGAGCTTGCGCTTGGGAGTGGTACCGGCCTTTTTGAAATGCCCCATCAGAGGCGCGCTGGCGTGCTTTTCGGAGATTTCGTCATAGGCAAGCTGCACTGCTTCGTAACCGTCGGTCTCGACAGTGCGGATTTGCGTGACTACGCACGGACCAGCCTCGATAACAGTGCACGGTATGTTCTTACCGTCGGCACTGAAAACGGAAGTCATTCCGATTTTTTTTCCAATTAATCCAGGCATTGGTTTTGTTAATTAATTGATAATAAATAAATTAGTCTCCGCATCACAATTTTGCGGGCTGCAAAGATACAACTAATTTTTTGATTTACAAAATATTACCGAATCTGTGGAAAAATATTTATTTTTGTGGTATGAAAAAACTCACGCAAGATTGTATAGACTGGATACGGGGCTGGTTCGACGCCAACGGCCCCGCCTGCACCGCTGTGCTCGGGATGAGCGGCGGTAAAGACAGCACCATAGCGGCGGCCCTCTGCGCCCGCGCCCTCGGCCCGGAACGCGTCGTGGGAATAGCCATGCCCGCAGAAGGCCAGGGTCTCAATGAGGCCGACGAAATCTGCCGCTATCTCGGCATCCGTTACCTCTGCCTGCCGATAGGCCGCATCGAGGCCGAATGCGACGCCCTTGGCGCCCTGATGCCCGGCGGCGAATTCTCCCTGCAGAGCATCCAGAACATACCGCCCCGCATACGTATGACCGTGCTCTACGCCGCGGCGCAGTCTCTAAACGGCATGGTGGCCAACACCTGCAACCACAGCGAAGACTACATCGGCTACGCCACCCTCTACGGCGACGCCGCCGGCTCTTTCTCGCCCCTGGGCGGCCTCGTGGTGCGCGAGGTGCTTGAAATCGGCGACGACCTTGGTCTCCCCCGGAAGTGGGTTCACAAGACCCCCGACGACGGCCTTCCCGGCTCCTGCCCCGACGAGGTCAAGTTCGGATTCTCCTACGCCACCCTCGACCGTTACATCCGCGAGGGCGTCTGCGAAGATCCGGAAATCAAGGAGAAGATCGACCGTATGCACCGCCGCAACCTCTTCAAGACGGAGATACTCCATATCCCCACATTCATCCCTTCCGACTTATGAACATCTATGCCGGGCGCATAGCCTCGCTGCGGGCCCTTATGCGAGCCAGGGACTGGGACGCGGTGGTCCTGACCGGTTCCGACCCCCACGGCAGCGAATACCCAGCCGAGCGCTACAAGCAGGTCCGCTGGCTGACCGGATTCACCGGCGAGGCGGCCGACCTGGTGGTGACCCTCGACCACGCGGGCCTCTGGACAGATACGCGCTACTTCATCCAGGCCGCCGCGCAGTTGGCCGGCACCGGGGTGGAGCTCCACAAGACCCGCGTGCCGGAGCAGGTGCTCATTCCCGAGTGGCTGGCTTCGCGCTTCGCAGATGCCCCGGAGCCCGTCATCGCAGTGGACGGTGCCAGCATTATGGACGCGTTCGTGGATGAAATCGTGGGCGCGTTCGAGCCCGGCGGAGCGCAGCCATATATCGTGAGCTCCCCGGATTTCATCAACTACCTCTGGACCGACAGGCCCGCGATTCCGCAGACCCCGGTGTTCACCGTGGACAGCGGCTCCGACCGCGCTTCGAAGATCGCCCGCCTCCGGGAGTTCTGCGCTTCGCAGGGCTGCGACGGCATACTGCTGTCGGCTCTCGACGAGATAGCGTGGACGCTGGATGTGCGCGGCTCGGACATTGAATATAACCCCTTCGTTATCAGTTATTTGATGGTCACGGAAGAGGACGTCCGCTGGTTTGTGCTGAAGGAAAAGATCGAGGATCCCGATTCCGAACGTACCTTCGACCTGCTGGCGGAGGACGGGATACAGCTCGAGCGCTACGACGCCCTGGATGAGTTTCTGTCCGAATGCGGCGGGATGAGCATCTACGTGGACGGCAGGGCGATTGGACGCCAGCTCGCGGACGTCATCCGGTCTTCCGGAGTTGCCGCCCGGCCCGGGGCGTCTCCCGTTGGGCTCTGGAAGGCGGTGAAAAACCCATTCGAGATAGAAGGGATGCGCGCCGCCCACATACGCGACGGGGTGGCTGTGGTGCGCTTCCTCCACTGGCTGGAAAAGTCGCTCGGAGCCGACAGGCGCGTCACCGAATGGGACGCCGCCGTGAAGCTCGGCGAATTCCGTTCGCAGGTCTCCGGCTACCAGGGCGACAGTTTCGAGACGATTTCCGCCTGGGGGCCCGGCGCCGCCTTGCCGCACTACGTGACTCCCTGCACCGACGCTCCGGAGCTGGAGCCGCACGGGCTGTACCTGTGCGATTCTGGCGGCCAGTACCTCGACGGCACCACCGACATCACCCGCACCGTCCCGCTCGGCGAGCTGACCCCGCTCGAAAAGGAGGACTACACCCTCGTGCTCAAGGGGCACATCGACCTTGCGATGGCCGTTTTCCCCGAAGGCACTCCCGGCTGCCGGCTCGACGCCCTCGCGCGCGCCCCGCTATGGAGGGCACGGCGCAATTTCGGGCACGGCACGGGGCACGGCGTCGGCTGCTTCCTCGGGGTCCATGAAGGTCCGCAGGACATCAGGCAGAATCTCAATCCCGTGCCCCTGCAGCCGGGAATGATCACGTCCGACGAGCCCGGAATCTACCGTGAGGGCCAGCACGGCGTGCGGCACGAAAACCTTATTCTATGCGTGTCCAGGGGCGAAAATGAATTCGGTCGCTGGCTGGGCTTCGAGCCGCTGACTCTATGCCCGTTCGACACTTCCGCCCTCGACCTTGACCTTCTGGACCGGGAAGAAACA
>JAEEGK010003104.1_pt1 | contig 41587 bp, 26 predicted proteins | sample 8958771 | NCBI WGS metagenome assembly JAEEGK01 (sample SAMN16246547, study PRJNA631951) | gut metagenome | biome: gut microbiome; feature: rumen; material: SC-attached | host: Bos | place: Iran: Karaj | collected 2018-10
GCTCTTGATTTTCTATTAAAATTAGATATTTTTAAATATGGCAATAAAAGTATTTTTATGAAAAATTTCTCTAATTTTTTCAAAAGAAGAAATTTATATTATAAAGATATTTTATATAAAGAAAATGAAATTATTGATAATAATCATGTAATTTATTTTGTTAAAAATGGTGAATTTGGAACAAAAGCAAAGAAAAGTTTACAAGAAATAGATAATATAATATTAAAAAGTTCTTTAAAGAGAAATTTAAATAAAAATGAAATAGATAGATTAGAAATATATAAAGAATATAGTATTAAAAGAGATATTAAATTTGAATCTTTTGGTGAAAATGATATTTTAGGTTTAGGTGATTGTGGAATTGGAAATAAATATATTTATACTTTATTTTGTAATTCTAATGAAGCAACTGTTTTTGAAATTCATATTACTTTCTTTAAAATGTTATTAAATTTAGATAAAAAAATATTAGTCAAAGCTGAAGAAATTCAAAAAATAAAAAGTGATATTCTTCTTAGATTATTATTTAGACAAAGAGAAGCTTGGTTAAATTTCATCAAAAATAAATTAAAGTACGATAATTTACTCAATTCAAAAGGAAAAAATTTTGAAAAATTCAAATATTCAAAAAAAAATTGTATTGTTAAATTGAAAAATAATGAACCAAAAGGAAGAAAATATAAAAAAAAAAAAACTATAAGAATTCTTCCAATTTTAAGTGAAAATAATATTTTTGAAAAAAAAGATGAAAATCATTCTATTTATATTTCAGAGAATAAACCTTTAGATGATAATTTGGCTATTGATTTATTAATGAGAGATCAATCTACCCAAACTAATTTTCATTCACCCAATAAAACTACTAATAATTTTTATCATAATAATAATAATTTAAATGATAGTTTTAATTCAAAAAAACAAAGTACTTTTTTTGAAAAAATGATGAGAAAAAAAATAGAGAATGATAATAAAAAATTAGTTAAATTAGATTTAAAACATAAAATCAATTTATTATGGAATAATAATGATATATTTAATGGAAGACTTTTTAATCCTCTAATTTATGATGATTTTGAAAGAAAATATAATACATTAAAATATTTTATTCCTTCAAATAATGATAATGAAATTAATTCATATAGAATTCATTTCAGTTCAAATAATGAAAAGAAAACTAAAAAAAAAGTAAATATTCAAGAAATGAATTTTTCTGATAATCAACTTAATAAAACTAAAAAAAGACTTAATGATAAAAAATTTTATAATTCTATTGATTTTTCTACTGTAAGTGATTTTAAAGTAACTGGACATAAACAATTTAATGAAAAATTAAAGAATATTTATTATAATAATAAAAGATTTAAAAAATTATATAAAATACTTAATGATAATAAAAAAAAAGTACATTAATATATTATCATTATAATATTTTTTTCTAATAAAATATAATTTGATAAAATAATTGTTCTTCTTCGTTATTCAAAATTATTTTATTTATTTCAATCCTAAAAAAAGAATTTAATTATACAAATATTTCCAAATAATAATAAGTATAAGAGGAAAAGTTAAATTAGTTGATCAATTGGAATAAGATTTATTAGAATAGCAAAGATAATGATATTGAATAATTTTATTAAATAGATTTTATATGTATTTATTTATTTTTTTTCTTTAATAGGAATTATCTGTAATTATGTTTCCAGAATATTAAAAGGAGCTTCTTATTGTATTAATAATCTTATGTAGACTTTTTAAGGTAATCTATTAGCTTCTTCTTGTTTATGATATTTAAATGATTTTTTTCAAATATAGTAATAATCAAAAGGATGATAAAGAGGAAAAATATAATGATAGGATTGATTTAGAAAATAAAAATTAAAATTTGATTTTAGTTTTCGATAATTTTAATTTTTTTTATTATTATTTTATGAGTTTGTTTATTAATTTATTTTTAAGATTTTTTTTTTTACTTTTAACTATTAATTCAAATTGTAATTTAATTATTTTTTTATTTTTTAAATTTTTGATTATTTACATAGTATTTGATTAATTAATATTCTTCAATTATATCATATTTAATATTTGATTTTCTTGCAAAATACCTTTTCTTTGGTTCTGAAAAAGGAACAGAAATTTTATCTTTAGGAATAAAAGTTTCTTTTTGTATTTTACGAGTATTATCAGGAACAATAATATTTTTAGAAAGTGTATCTCCAACAATTTCTTGTAAATAAATAAAACCTGGACGTGGTTTAATAATAAAATTATTATCTGAATCAATTTTATATAATCTATTTAATTTTTCTATTTTTCTTTGATAATCAAGTAAAAATCTCTCTTTAATTTCATCTTTTCCATTATTAATAATACAATCATTTTTATCATTCATTAAACAATAAACTTAAATTAAAATTAATTCGATAATTTAAAAAAAATATTATTAAAACGAATCTCCAAAAAAAATTATTTAAAGAAAAAACAAAGTAAAACAAATAATTGAAATGGAAACTCCAGAAAAAAAAGAGGAATTATTAGAAGAAAAAATAAGTCCAAAATTAGATTGTGATAAATGTAAAGGCACAGGAGAAGTTGAAAAAGAAGGAAAAAAAAAAACATGTAAATGTATTAAAGAACAAAAGAAAAAATTAAAAAAAGAAAAAAGAAAAAAAGAAAAAAAAAATAGTAGTTCTTCTAGTTCTAGTTCAAGTTCTGATTCTTCTGATTCTGAAGATGAAAAAGATAAAAAATTAAGTAAAGAAGAAAAAGAAAAAAGAAAAAAAGAAAAAAGAGAAGAAAAAGAAAAAAGGAAAAATGAAAAAAGAGAAGAAAAAGAAAAAAGAAAAAAAGAAAAAAGAGAAGAAAAGGAAAAAAGAAAAAATGAAAAAAGAGAAGAAAAAGAAAAGGAAAAAGGAAAAAAAGATAAGTAAATATTTTTTATTATAATTTATTTTTAAATTATAAACAAGTTTTGATTTTCAAAATTTTGATTATTATAATAAGAAATATAAAAAAAAGTTTTTATAATAAACTTAAACAAAATATTAAAATAACATAATTGATTTTTCTAAAAATTATAATCAGAAAAAATTCTATGAACTTATTTTCTATACTTTTATTTTTATTTTTTAATTTATTATTTTCTAATTTACATAAGTAAAATTTTTTCTTTTTCAAATTCTTTCCTCATTATTCAAAATAAAAAAAAATCACATCAAATAAAAGAAATGAAAATAAATAGTTTTTAATTATTTAAAGTATATATTTTTATATTTGGAATTTTATTTGCTTTTTATGCAAAAATCCTAAAATTAATAAATTATAATCACCCCATTTATATTTATTTGTATATGTTTCTGCTATTTGTAAATATATTTCAATATTTTCAAATTCAATTTTTGCTTTTTCTATATTCTCGATTTCTGAATATATTTTTATTCTATCTGATATTTTTCTTTCTTCTATTTTTCCTGCAGCTATTTTTTTTTTTTCTTCTTATATATTTTAATTTATTATTTTAAATATATTCTTTTATCCTATTCAAAAAAAAATATGATTAAAAGTCTCATTATAAATTTAAAAAAATTAAAAAATATTCAAAAAAAAATATTTTTATAACTCATTTTTTAAATATTCAATCCTAGCATCTAACCAACTAACTTCATTTTCAAACATTCCATAGAAATTTTCTTGAAGAGTATCTCTTAATTTAACAAACCTATCAAAAACAGCATTAGGATTTTTCATTCTTGAATTGGAAATATCTTTACCTTTACAATTAATATTAGTGATTAATTTCCTTAAGCAAATAGGACAAAGTTCAATAGGTTTATTATCAAATTCATATAAAGAAGCATTACCATTCATTAAACAAGAAAAAAAAATACAATTTTTCATTCCAAACATATGACAAATTTCTTTAATAATAGCTTTACAAACTCTTTTTAATAATAACATATAAATTTTCATTTTTCTTTCTTTAGATAAATTATTTCTATTTTTATTAAAATAAGGATCATATCTTGCAAAAGAAAATATAGAAGTTCTTTTAGAAATACTTTTACTACCATAAGTAGGTTTAAATATTATTTTACCATTTTTATTAATTGATTCTTGATATAAATCAGTATCAATTAAACCAATTAAACAAAAAGCATCATTAGGTAATTCATTACTTAAAATATTCATTAATTGTTCACTGTTAATTTGCATTTTTTTATCTTCATCAGTTTTAACATCAACACCATTAAAATTAGAAGAAATTTCAATTAACCTAATTTTCATTCCATTAAAATAAGATTCACAAAGAAAAAAAATATTTGTTATAAAATCTTGATCCATAATATCATTTGATGAAAAAGATAAAGGAGCAATATATATTACATCATGATTTGAATCTACTTGAATACATCCTGAAAGAATATATTCTTTATATGTTTGTCCATATTCTTTATGTGTCATTAACCAATCTCCTTCTTCTGGAGTCTTTATTTCATCGTAGAAACGAGTGTATTCTGACATTATCATTTTTTTAAATATTACTGATTCTCCTTCTAATCCCATTGCACTTATTAAATCTTTTGGTAACGGCTTTTTATATTTAAATATTCCATATGTTTTATTATATTCATCTTTTTCTGATTTTTTCATTTTTTTTCTTTTTTTTATTTAAATTTTGGGTTTAAATTATATTTTTTTTTTATTTTTTTTTTAATTTTTTTTAATGGAAGGAAGAGAAAAACAAGAAGTTATTAAAGATTATATTAGTATTATGTTTAGATATAAAAATGAAATTTGTCATCATAAAGCAGTGAATAAAATTTTATATTATGATTATAAATTTAAAGGAGAATATAATCAAAAAGAAAAAAAAAATAAAAACATTTTCCTAAATTCAAATAATAATTTATTTTTTACAGGAAGTTGTGATTCAATAATAAAATTGTGGATAAATGACAATTCAAATAATTTGAATTTAATATCAAATTTTGAGCATCATTCAAATTGGATAACTAGTTTAACATTATATAAAAAACAAAATATCTTAATTTCATCATCAAATGATCAATCAATATGTATTTGGGATTTAAATTTCCTAAATGAAAATAAAGAAATATTAAAAGATAAAACAATATTTCCAAAATGTAATTATCCTAATTTTCATAATGATTATATTTCATGTTTACAATTTAATGAAAATACTAAATTATTATATTCTTCAGGTTATGATGGAAAAATATATAGTTTAAATTTTGATAATATTAAAATAAGTAAAAATGAAATTTTTTCAAATGAAAGTTCAATTTATTCTTTAGATTTATGTGAAAATGAAAATATTTTAGCAGTTTCATTATATAATGAAAATAAAATAATATTATTAGATTTAAAAACAAATAAAGAAATATTTACTTTACATGGTCATAATGATATAATTAGAAATTTAAAAATTTCACCAGATGGAAAACATTTAATTTCAATAAGTAGTGATAAAACGATTAAATTTTGGGATGTATCTAAACAAAAATTTATTTATAATTTTGATTATCATAAAAGCGGTGTTTGTAGTTTATATATTAATAAGTATTTTAATAAAATGATTACTGGAAGTATTGATGGTGATATTTTCATTAATGATTTTGATTTAAAAAATTTTGCATTATTTGATAATATTAATGATTCTGTTTTAGATATTCAAATGAATGAAGAAGAAAATCAAATTATTTCTTCTTGTAGAAATGGAAAATTATATCTTTATGATTTATTAGAAAAAAAAGAAAATAATATTTATTCAGATTCTTTTATTGGAAAAATTAAATTAAATAAAGAAAATGAATATAAAAAAATTTGTGATATTACAAAAGATGAAATTTCAGAATTTAAATTAATGAATAATAAAATTTATGTTATTTTAAAATATCAAAGTAATGAAGATAAAGGTGAAGTAATAAATTTATTAAGAATGAAAAGAGATAAAAATAGTAAAAAATCATCTTTTAAAACTTTGGATAATAAACTTCATGAAGTTGATAGAAATAACTTAGAAAGTTGGTGTTCTATAGATATTAATACAGGATTTTTAAAAATGACTTTATATGAAGATAAATGTTTTAATAATGATATAAGTAAAATAAATTTAAATTTTATTGAAAAAATAATAGAAAAGAATTTTTCTATTTATTCAGATTCTCAATTATTTATTGATAAACCAAATAAAAATAAATTTTCAAAAACAATTAATTTAAATAATGATACTTATTTTAACACACAAAAAAATTCTAATTATGAAAAAATATATAATAATACAAATGTTATAATTAAAACTTTTAATAAAAGAAATATAAATATTAAATCAACTTTTGGAAGTTTTGTGATAAAAAATATAATTGAAAATATATTAGAAAATAAATTAATAGAATTTAGTAAAATTTATTTTGAAAATGGAGAAAATAAAATAATTGAAGAATATGAAGATTTATTTAAAAAAAATGAAAATAAAGAAGATATAGATGATTTATTTATTAAAGTAAGTAAAAAAGGAAAAAGTTATTCTTTTTATCTTAATAATATTAATAAAATGATTTTTCCTCATTTTTGTTTTAGATTTTTTGAAAGTTATATATATAAACTTTTTAAAAGTGTTAATTTAATTCCTATTGAAAGTAAAGATAATTTTAATATTTCTATAAATATTAATGTTGAAAATGTAAGTCATTTTTTAAAAGAAGATAAAAAATATAGTTTAATTATTGATAAAAATTATACTTTTAAAAAATTATTTGATAATATTAAAACTAAATTAGATGAAAATAAAATCAAAAAAATTTTTTCAAAAGAAATGAAAAATAATAAATTGTCAAATAAAGAAATAGAATATATTAATAATACATATTTAAAATCTAATGATCATATGATAAAATTATTTTATTTATCTTCAAAATCAAATATTAAATTAAATAAAAAAAATTGTGAATCAATTGAAATAGCATATATAATATTAGTATTAAATAAAGGTAATTTAGATTATTATACATTCAAATTATTATGTTCAGATATTAAATCTTTAATTTCAATATAATTTTTTTTCAAATATTTAAATTTAAATTTAAAATTATGAAAATTATACAAATTCTTTTTTAATATTCTTATTTATTATTTTAATTAAAATGGACAGTAGTAAATATAATTTAGAAGAAGATGAGAATATAAATTTAATGGAACTAAATAACAATAATAACAATAAAATTTCAACAGAATTAAGAATAAGTAACTTAGAAAATAGAGTAAATACTTTAGAAAAAATGTTAAAATTTTATGAAGAAATGTTAAAATTAAGAGAAGAAGAAAGAGAAAATAATATTATTTTATCAAATAATGAAACATTTTCAATTATAAATTCCAAAATAGAAATTTTAGAAAAAAAAATAGATAAAATTCAAAAAGATAATAAATCAAAATTAAATGAATTAAATTTAATTTTAGAAACAATAAATCAAAGAATAGAAAATGAAAATGATCAATTTTTAAAATCTTCTCAAAAAATGAAAACAGAAGAAAATGATAATAAAATAAAAGAATATGAAAATTTTATTCAAAATAATGAAATTTTAAATGAAATAATACAAGAAAAATTTAATTCAATAAATATTCATTCAGAAAATAAATTAGAAGAAGTTTTAAATTTAATTCAAGATTTAAATAAAATTACAGAAGAAAATGAATTTACAATTAATGAAATGAAAGAAAATTTTAGACAAATTCAAAATGATAATATAAATATAATTAAACAAGTTTCTGTTCATTCTGAAAAATTAAAAACAATTGATTTTATTATTTCTCAAATTTCAGATTTAAAAGAAAAATTAAATTATTTAATTTCTATCTTTTCTAATAATGAAACAGAAGAAGCAAAATTTTCAGATTTATATTTAACAAATAATGATAAAGAAGAAAATTAATATATTTTATTTTTATTTATTTTTAAAAAATTTATTATTTTTAATTTAAATATGATTTCAAATTCAACGTAAATAAAATTATAAAAATGAATTATAATAAAATTCAAACAAAAAATAAAGGAATAAAAAATATAATAAAACAATCAAATATAACAAAGTAAGAAATAATATTAAAAATTTTCATAAAAGTAATCTTTTAATATTAGATAAAACAAATATAAAAAATAAAAATTTTTTCCCAGAAGATTTTTTTATTCCAAATGATAAAAAGAAATATTTAAATAACAATAAAAACATTCAAACAAAAGAATCTCTTCCAATAATAGAAAACAAAGAAAATAATAATGAAATATTTATGAATTCAACCTTTAAAGGTTATAAATCAAGAAATAATAATTCAATAATTAATTATAAAGAAGTATTATCATATGAAAATTCTTTTAAAAATCAAAAAAATCAAAAAAAATTTATTACTTTTGCAGGTTGTGAATCTTATAATGAAAAAGATCATGAAAAATTTTTAAGAGAAACTCCTCATTTTAAAGAAAATAAAAATAATTTTGAAGAAGAAAAAAAACAAATTCAAAAAAAAAATATTGTTAAAACTATTCTTCAAAAAAGAAATAGTACTAATAATTTATATAAAAATGAAAAAAATGATTATAATAAATATTATTTAAATAATGATTTAATTGAAAAAATAGAATTTTTAATTAAAAATATTCCTAATGAATCATATAGTGATTCTTTTATAAAAGAAAAAGTAGGAAATATTATTCAAAATATTAATGAAATTGAAAATTACATTATAAAAAAGAAGAAAAATAAGAAAAAATTTTTTGTAAGAAATCAAAGTGATATTTTTAAAAAAAATACTCTTATTAAATTAGAAAGAAGTAAATTTGAAGAATCATATAATCGTAATTCATTATCATTGAATAAATATAAAGAAATTAATAATATTCAAAATATAAAAAAAAATAATGAAGCAATAACTGAAAGAACAATAAAAAAACAAAATCAAATTTAGATGATATAATTTAAGAAAAATAATAAAATAAAAAAAATTAAATGTTTAATTAAATTAAAAAAATAATTAAACCATTTAAATTTATAATATACCATATATAATTATAAAATAAAATAAAAAAAAAAAATTTGATAAAAAAAATTTTATTTAGAAAACCCAAAATAAGCAACAAAAGTTTTTCCAATAAATTTACAATTAATTCCAACAAATTTTAAATCAGGATTTAACAAAGTATTTCTTTTATTATAATCATTTTTAGAATTATCATCAACAATCATTAACAAAGCAGAAATAATTGGATATTTAATTAAATCTTTATAAAATATTTCAAGAGAACTTCTTTTCTTAACTTTCTCAGCTTGTTTAATTAAATAATTATTATCATATAATTCTTTAATATTATTAGGTAAATTTATTTTTAATGTATCATCCATTTTTAAAGGAGGAATTGACTTCATTTCTTTTAATCTTTTTGATGCTTCATAAAAAGCATTTTCTCCTTTATTTAATTCTACTTTTACTTTTTTTTTAAAATATGGTTTTAATATAATAATTTTTTCTCCTGTTTTTTTATCTGTTATAGTCTTTTTTTCTAATATTATATATTTAACTGCATATTCTATTTTCTTTGCATATATTTTTGGATTTGTTCTTATTAAATTTATTATTGATAATATTTTTTCAGGATAATCTGTTTTCTCTATTTCATCTATTTCTTTTATTTCTAAACTATTTATTTTTGATAATTTTTCTTCTTCTTCTTCTTCTTCTTTTTTTATTTCTTTTTTATTAGTTTTTGTTTTTAAATTTATTTCTTCTGTTGTATTTATACTTTCTATTAAATTTGTTGTTTCTATTTTTCGGAGAGATTGAAAAAAAGAAGAATAATTGTTTTGATTTTTTGTTTCTAATGAAAAATCAATATCTTGAGGAGCATATTTTATTATGTCTACAAATTCATTTTTGTCTTCTTCTAAATTTGTTTTCTCACATACACATCCCATTTACTGTTAAATTATAATTTTTTTTAAGAATATTAAATTTTTTTATTATTATTTTTTCCTTTTATTTTCTTTATTTTTTTTTGAGTTTAATTTTTAGTTTTTTAATTTTTATTTTTTTAGTTCAAGTAAAAAAAAAATTTTAATTTTTTTTAATGGCTGAAGACATAAGAAGATTAGAAAATGAGCTTTTGGGAAAAATTAAAAAATTAGAAAACCGTTTAAACTCAAAAATAGAATTAGTATCTTCAGAAAATAAAAATAAATTTGAAGAAATGGAAAACAAAATAAAATCAACAAACACAAAATTTGAACATTTTGTGGAAAAAAATGAGGAAAATAGAATAAAAATAGAAAAAATAGATAATTTATTAAAATTTGAGAGCAAAACAAAAGATATATTAATGACACAAGATATAAAATTAACATCAGTAAGTAAAGATATAGAAAGCATGAAATTAAAATATGATAAATTTTTAATAGATAATTTAACAGTTCCTGGATTTATAGGAGATTATTGTAAATATCATTCAATAAGAGAATATTTAGAAAATAATATTAAAGAAATGTCAGCTTTAAATAAATATAAAGATAAATCAGAATTAGATATTAAAAGTTATAAAAATAAATTAGATAGTTTAATTAGTCAATTTACTTTATCTTTAAATCAATATTCTAATCAACAAATTCAATATGTTAATGAAGCTAAAGAAGAAATTAAAAAAATTTTGTCATTTGAAATTGAAAATTTAAATGAAAAAATTCAGAATGTTAGAATAGAAAATAATAAAGTTTCAAATGATTTTAATAGTAAAATTATTGAAATTAATACTGAAATTGAAAATGTTTTTAAATTAAAAATTGATTTAAATCAAAAGTTTAAAAACGAAATTCAATTAATTGAAAAGAAATTTAATGAAGTTGTTAATAATGTTAATGAGTTTAAAATTGAATATGGAAAAATAAAAAAAAGATTTATTGAATTAATTGAATTTATTAAAGATGTTAGATTTAGAAAAAATTTAGTTGATTTTGATGGTATTAAAAAAAAAGAAATTAATACTTTAGTTCAAAAAATAGAATTTAAAAAAAAGAAAAAAGAAGAAATTAATTTTGATAAACCATTAGATTTAAATTATGATGTTTATACTGGTGAAAGAGAAGAAATAGAAGAAAATAATAATAATAATTTAAATGAAGAATTAGAACAAAAAAATAAAGAAGAAGAAGAAGAAGAAGAAAATAGAAATAAAATAATTATAAATGAACAGAAAATAATTTCTCCTTCTGAAAAAAATAATAATACAATTGTAAAATTTAATAATAATATGTTAAAAGAAATTAAAATAAATAATTCAGAAATAAAAAAAAAAGAAATAACAAGAAATAAAGAAAAAAAAGAAGATATAATAAGAATTAAAAATGAAGAAGAAAAACAAAATTTTAATACAATTGATTCAGGTTTTACGAAAAAAAATATAAAAAAAATGATTTTAATATCATCATCGACAAAAAATTTTAAAACAAATGTGATAAAATCAAATGAAAATAATGCAGATACTAAATTTTCAAATATAATATTAAATAGTCCTTTATTCAATAAAAAAACACATAAAAGATTTAATTCTAATTTTATAGAAAATTCTAATTCTAATAATCAATCTCAAAATAAACAAGCTAAAATTATTTCTTTACAATATCCTGGTCTTTTAGATAATAGTTTGGGAACTTCTTATAAAAGAAATTTTAATGAAAATACTTTTGAAGAAAAAAGAAATGCAGTTATGGTTAATTTTAAAGAAAAAAATTCTGAAAATATTAATTCTAGAAATAAATTTCCTAGTATTAAATATCTAGAAAAAAAAGCATTAAGTCCTTCAACAAATGATATTGTAAAAAGAATTCAAATATTCAATGATTAAAATATATAAAAGTACGTTAGAGTTTTTTTTACTTTATATAAATAAAATTTCACATAAAAAAATAAAAAAAAATTTTTAAAATTTAAAAATAAAAATGGGAACATACTTAGAAATATGTTGTCCACAACAAGAAAAAGAAGAAATAGGAGGAATAACAGCATCTGAACTAAGAGAATCCTTTTCAAAAATGTATGATGAAAAAACATTAAAAAATTCAATGAACAATAAATCAAAAACAATAGAATCCTTATTATTTTTTCAAGATTCAGTTTTAATAGGAAAAGGAAGTGGAAATCCAATAGATAAATATAATATAGAGGAATTAATAGGAAAAGGAGACAATGGTTCTTTAGTTTATAAAGCAACTTTAAAGTCTAATGGTGAAAAAAGAGCTTTTAAAGTTATTCAAAAAAATGAAAAATCTTTAAATAAAACTCAAGAATTATTAAAAGAAATTGATTTACTTGAAGAAACTGATAATCCTTATATTGTTAAATTATATGAATTTTATGATTCTCCTAAATATATTTGTTTAGTTAATGAATATGTTAAAGGAGGAAATTTATATGATAGATTACTTAAAGAAAAAAAATTTAATGAATTACAAACAGCAATAATAATATTTCAAATATTATCTGCTTTATCATTTTGTCATTCAAATAAAATAATACATAGAAATTTAACAATGCAAAATATATTAATTGAAGATTCAAAAGATAATTTTATTCATATTAAAATTATTGATTTTTCATCTTCATCTAAAATGATAAAAGGAGTTGACATGGGAGATTCATTTGGAAATTTAAAATATACTGCTCCTGAAGTTTTAGAAGGTAAATATACAGAAACAAGAGATATTTGGTCTGTTGGAATTATTATGTATACTTTATTAACTGGAATTTTCCCTTTTGAAAATAAAGATTTACTAAAATTAAAAGCTCTTATTGAAATTGGAAATATTGATTATGATGTTCAACCTTTAAATAAATTAAGTAAAGATTGTATTAATTTTCTTAAAGAATTATTAAATAGAAATAAAAATAGAATTTCTGCTCAAAAAGCCTTAGAACATAATTGGTTCAAAAAATTAAATATTAAAGAAAAATTAACTTTTGTCCCCTATGATAAAATAGAAAAAATAATAAATAATATTTTCAATTATAAACCAAAGAAAACATTACAAAAATTATGTTTTTCTTATTTAACAAGAAATTTAAAAAACGAAGAAATTGAAACAGCAACAAATTTATTTTGTCAAATTGATATTGATAATGATGGTAAAGTTCAACAAAAAGAATTTGTCAAAAATTTTAAAGAAATAATAGAAAAAACAGGAAAAGAAATTGATGAAAAATATTTAAAAGATTTATTTAACCATATTGATTATGATAGATCTGGAAATATTGATTATTCTGAATTTATTACTGCTGCTATTGATAAAAATTTAATTGTTAATGATAAAAATTTAAAAGAAAGTTTTGAGTTTTTTGATAAAAATAAAAGTGGATTAATCACTTTAAGTGATTTACAAATTGTTTTTAAAAAATTTAAAGGATTTTCTGCTGAAGAATTTAATAATATTATTAAAGAAGTTGATAAAGATGGCGATGATGAAATTACTTTTGAAGAATATAAAGATATGATGAAAGCTATTACTAATGAATAACATCTTTTATAATTTAATTTTAAAAACCTTTTTTTTTTCATTATAAGAATATGATTAATTTTATTTTAAATATCCTTTTTTATTATTATTTATAAAAATAATTATATTAGTTTATTCATATAGATATTTTTTAATTTGGTTGGTTTTATTTTAATGTTTTAGTTCATCATATAATTCTTTAAATATAATTTTATCATTTCTTTTTTTATCAAGTCTAAGAAAAAAGAGATCTATACCAATTCTATTTTCAATGTTATCTTCTAAATAATTTAATAAAAAAAATAGTATATCATCATAATATATAAAACCATTATTGTTTTTATCAATTAAATGAAAATAATCAATAATATCATTTTCAGAAGCATTCATTTCATATCTCATTTTTTCTAATTGAATTTCAAATTCAATAATACATTCAATAATTTCAATCATTTTAATTAAAGTTTTTTTAGAAATTTCTTTTGGAACAATATAATTTAAAATAACAGAATCTCTAATTCTTTTTTCAAAAGGAATAAAAATATTAAAAAAATCTTCATATATTAAATAACCTTTTTGGCCAATATCAAATCTTTTAAATAATAAAAATAATTCTCTTGAAGTTAATTCTTTTCCAAATAAAGTTAAAACTCTATTAAATGAACTTATTGTTATTTTATTTGGATAAGTTTGTGATTCAAATAATTTATATAAACCTTTAATTGAGAAATCTTCTCTTTTTAATAATTCTATTTTTTTTTTCTCTATTTCAAATTCCATTGAAATTACTACTTTAATATATCCTGTTATTAACATTGATATATCTATTTTTTTTTGATTATTATATATATAATTTGTTGATATTGATTCATTTAAATTTAATAAATTTTTATTGTTGTTTTCATTTTGGTAATTTGATATATTTATTGATTTATTTGTAATATTTTGAAATATTATTTTTTTAGTTTTTTCAGAAAAATCATTTAAATTTGTTATTTTATTTTTTTTATATATTTCATTCAATTGATAATTAGAATTATTATTTTTAATTTCTTTTTGATAATTTGAATTAATTAAAGAATTTTGCTGTTTATTTTCTGAATTATCTAAACTATTATGTCTTTTTATTCTACTTTTTCTGAAATTATTTTCATTAAAATAATTTTCTAAAATATTTTTTCTTTGTCTATTAAATCCAAGATGATTGATTTTATAACTATCTAAAATATCTCCCATAGAATTAGATCTTTTAATTTTTTTATTATTTCCATTTCCAATATTAAATTTATTCTCATTATCAATAAGATTATAATTTAAATTTATATTAGTTTGAGAAGGTTTATTAAAAAAAAAATCATTACTATAATTTAAATTATAATTATTCTTAATATATTCTCTTGAAGTTTTAGGATAATTTAAATTATTACTTAATTTAAATTTATTATTTTTTGCAAAATTCATTATAGTTATAAAGTCATTTAATTCAATTCTACAATTACCATTTATATCAAATCTTTTCATAATTCTTTGAATTTCATTATTAGAATTTTTAATTCCTTGACTATCTAAAACTTTTATAATTGAAGCTGGAGTTATATAATTATTACTTTTAATTTGATTAAAAATTATATTTGGATTATAATCTTTAATTGAATATAATTTCCTTTCAAAATTTTCTAAACTTTGAATCATTTCAATTTCTTTTTCAACTAATGTATTAAAAATATAAATTATATCTTTTGATAAACTTTTATTTTCTAAATTAATATTATTATGAATTTTTCTTCTTAAATTATATTTAGTTTGACTTAAAACAAAAGAAATAAATTCACTATAAGATAATTCATTGTTTTTATCTTCGTCATAAAAAAATATTATTTTTGATAAATAATTTAATAATTCTTCTTTATTAATATCAATACCATTATAATATTCAAAATAAAATTGAAATAAATTTTCTGCTGTAATTGGTTTATTTTTTCCAATCATACTATATAATTCTATTAAATCAAAATTAGGTTGTGTATTTAACTGAATTCTAATTTGTTCAATTTCATCTTCATAATGAGAAATCATTATAAAAATATTTGTAAGAACTTTATAAATTTCAGACATCAAATTAAATTTAAAAAAATAAAACAATAATTAAAATAATTAATTCAAAAATTTATAAAAAATTATTTCCCAAAAAGGAAAATCAAAAATCAAAAAAAAAAAAAGACTAAAAAATCAAAAACCAAAAATAAATATAACAAAACCCAAAAACAGAAAAAAAAGTAAATAAATAAAAAAAATAATTATTTTTTTTCATCACCTTCAATAATTGGTAATTTCATAATTTGAATTTTATAATCTTTTTTAATTTTATGTTGATACAAAAACTGAGCATCCTTAATTTCCATTCCAGAATAAAAAAGTCTTATTTTGAAGTTTTTTGGAATTTTCAGTTTTTTCATAATAATTTTTTTAAATTCTTCTCCAGTTAACAAATTAGAAACATTAAAATTAAAATTTTGATTAGAAGAAGCATCAAAAAGAGTAATATCGATATTTTCTTGTTCAACATTATCTTCTACTTTAAAATTTTTTTCAAAGAAAGGATCATTAATACAATAATTAGGAATAATATAATGATTCCCTTTCTTATCAATAATATGATTAATGCAACCTTTTGCAGTAGTTAATTGACATTCTTGTAATAACATATTTGCTCTATATTCATCATAAACACAAGCTTGATTTATTATTCTCCATATTTTATAATTTGGATTATTTTTCGATTTTTGATTTCTTAAATCCCAAAATTTTTGTCTTTTCTCATTTAATTTATCTATTGGTAATTTACATTTGTATCCTTTCATCTTCTTAATTCCTACTCCCATATATCTATTTCCTTTCCATTCTTTCATGTCTGGAAATTCTGCTTTTTGACTTTCTATTGTTTTTTTCATTGATTCTGATAATGATTTATCTTCACTATTGTGGTTATATGTATCTGCATCATCTGGGTTTATTTCTTTCACATCACTTGTTTCGCATGAGCCCATTATTTTTTAATTTTTTTTTTTCAATTTAGGATAATTTTTGATTGATTTTATTGTCTTTTATTTTTGTTTTTTTTTAATTGTTTTTTTGAGTTTTTTTTGAACTTGTAAATAAATTAGGTTTTTGTATTTTTGTTTTTCTTATTTTTTGATATAGTTTTATGAACTGAAGAGGATAGTTGTTTAGGGAATCAATATATTATTTATAATTATAATGATATATTTTTTATAAATTAATCGATGACTTAATATCATTGATTATAATTAATAAAAAATAAAAATGAAAAAAAAAAAATTCCTCCCATTAAATTTCAAAAAGTTAAATACTCATCCTTCAAAGATAATTGGGAAAAAAATAAACCAAATAAAATCAACCACAATTTTATAAAAGGAAATAATGAAAATAATAAAAAAGAAGGACAAGAAGAAAAATATGAAAAAGAAAAGATAAAACTATTTGGATTAATTAATCCAAAATTTAATTGTTATTTAAACTCAAGTCTTCAAGCGTTTTTGCATTTAAAATATTTTAATGAAAAAATAAAAGAATATAAATCTAACATTTTCAAAAATAATATGTTAACATATAAATACTTAAATTTATTGAATCAAATTGATGAAGGAAAAAAACAACTTGATCCAAAAGAAATTAAAGAATATTTAAGTAAAATAGAAAATAAATATAAATATGATTATCAAGAAGATGCAAATGAATTTATTACTTTATTTTTAAATCAAATGATGAAAGAATTAAAAAATTTAGGAAGTTCTTCTAATGAACAATTATTTTGTATAAATGACGAAAGAGAGAAAAAAGCTTTTAAAAGAATAACTAAAATATATGATGAAAATAATTCTTTTTTTTTAAATTTATTTTATGGAATTTTAAAAAAAGAATTGATATGTTCAAAATGTCAAAATAAGATGCCTAGTTTTCAAATATATAATATGTTAGAACTTCCAAATTCAAATAAAAATTTTATTGAAGATTTGTTTCAAGAATACCAAGAACAAAAAATAATAAAGAATAAAATCAAATGTGGAAATTGCAATAAAGAAAATAATTTTTATTCAAAAACCACAATTTTTTCTCTTCCATATTACATAATATTATTTTTTGATCAACCAATAAAAAATATAAATAATATATTAACTTTTGAAACAAAAAATTTCTTTAGTAATAATAAAGGAAAAAATGAAATATATGAATTAGTTTGTTCAATTGGTTATTCTGGTAATTTTAAATCAGGTCATTATATTGCAAAATGTAAAGAATTAAATAATAATTGGTATTATTTTAGTGATACTGTTTTTTATGAATTAAATAAAGAAAATCCAATTGATAAAAATGATGTAATATTATTTTATTCTAAAACATAATCTTTATTAATTTTAATATATAATTTTAAAATAAATGAAAAACTTTAATTCTAATTTATATTCTAGACAAGTTGAAACTTATGGTATTGATACTATGAAAAAAATTTTAGATTTAAAAATTATTATTATTGGATTAAGAGGACTTGGAATAGAAATTTCAAAAAATATAATTTTATCAGGAATAAAAAAAATCACTTTGTTTGATGATAATTTATGTTCAATAAATGATTTATCTTCTAATTTTTTTATAACTGAAGAAGATGTAAACATAAATAGAAGAGATAAAGCATGTTTAAATAAATTATCTGAATTAAATCCTTATGTTGAAATATCATTAATTGAAAAAAAAACAGAAATTAAAAATCAAATTTTAGAAAATGATATTTTAATAATAACAGAGTTAATTGATAGAGAAATTTTATATGAATATAATAATATTTGTAGAGAAAATAATAAAGGTTTTATTTATTCTTGTGCTTTTGGTTTATGTGGTTTTATTTTTAATGATTTTGGTGATGAACATATTATTTATAATAAAACAGGAAAAGAAGAACAAAAATTTTATATTAAAAATATTATTAAAAAAGATGGAAAATATATTGTAACAATTAAAGAAAATGAAGATGAAAATCTTTATCAAACATCATCTGATTATTTTTCATTTAAAAATATTAAAGGAATGGAAAAATTAAATAATGAAAATTCAGTTAAAATTAAAATAATAAATTCAACTAGTTTTTCAATAGAAAATACAAATGATTATGGTGAGTATATTTCAGGTGGAATAATATTTGAACAATTTATTCCAGAAAAATTAAAATTTTCTCCTCTTAAAGAAAGTATATTAAATCCTTTTTTAAAAGAATCAAAGAATAAATCATTAAACATAAAAGAAAAGAAAAAAGAATTATTACACATAACAATATTATCATTACATTATTATTATTCTTTTCATAAATCTCTTCCATCATTAAATAACAATAATGATATAAAAGAAATAATAAATTTAATTAAAATAATAATAGAATTATTACCAGAAAAAGAAACAATAAAAAAAATAAAAGAAATAGATGAAAATTACGTATTAAAAGTAATTAAATTTTCCCAAAATCAAATTTCTCCAATTTCAACATTTTTAGGTGGAATAGTAACACAAGAAATAATTAAATATACAGGAAAATATTTTCCATTTTATCAATGGTTTCATTTTGATTTCTTTGAATTATTAGATAATATAAAAGAAAACGTAGAAAGAAAATTACTTAATTCAAGATACGATGATCAAATATCAATTTTTGGAAATGAAATAATATCAAAATTAAATAATTTAAATATATTTTTAATAGGAGCTGGTGCTTTAGGATGTGAATTTTTAAAAATTTTTTCTTTAATGGGTTTATCAAAAAATAATAATAAAAAAATTACTGTTACTGATAATGATAATATTGAATTAAGTAATTTAAACAGGCAATTTTTATTTAGAAATAAAGATATAAATAAAAGTAAATCTGAAATAGCTTGTAAAAAATCAAAGGAAATAAATAAAGAAATAAATTTCATTTATTATAATTATAAATTAGATAATCAAACAGAAAATATATTTAATGATGATTTTTGGGAAGAACAAAATTTAATTATTAGTGCTGTTGATAATCCAAATTCAAGATTATATATTGATAATAAAATTACTTTTTATAATATTCCTTTTTTTGAATGCGGAACATTAGGAACTTCTGCGAGTTCAAATATATTTTTACCCAAGTTAACTAATTGTTATAAAGATATATATATTGATTATAAAAAAGAAATTCCTTTATGTACTTTAAAAAGCTTTCCTAATAATATTGAACATTGTGTTGAATGGGCTAAACTTTTTTTTGAAGAATTATTTACTTTAAATATTCAAAATTTAAATACCCTTATCAATAAATGTAATCAGTTTTTTAATATTATTGATAATAATATAAATAAAAATGATGTTTTTAATCAGTTAATTGATATTGAGAAATTAATTGAAATGTATATTTCCAAAAAAAAAGAGCTTGTTATTAAATATTGTGTTTGGAAATTTAATTTATTTTTTAAAAAAAATATTGAAAACTTATTAAAAGATTATCCTGAAAATTGTGAAGATAAAGATGGAAATTTATTTTGGAATGAAAGTAGGAGAATGCCTCATCCAATAACATATAATTCTAATGATGAAATTTCTTTTCTTTTTATTAAAAGTATGTTTAATATTTATAATAGAATATTAAATATAAATTCTAATGAAATAACTGATGAAAATATAAAAAAAATTTCAGATAAATATATTAAGGAATTAATCGACAATGATGAAGAAGATTCGAAAATAGAAAATATAGAAAATTCAATAAATATATTAAAACAAGAAATAAATATAAATTTATCTAAATTAATAACCAAAGATGAATTATTTCCAGAATCATTTGAAAAAGAAAACCAAAATAATTCTCACATAAATTTAATTTATTCGATGTCAATATTAAGAGCAAGAAATTATGATATAGAAGAAAAAACAAAAGAAAAAATAAAATCAATAATAACAAATATAATACCAGCAATAATATCATCAACAGCTACAATAGCAGGTTTTATATCTCTTCAAATATATAATATTGTTCAATCAAATAATATAAATTCATATAGAAGTTTATCTTTTGAATTAGCAACAAATTGGTATGTAATAAGTTTAACAGACAACGTAAATTATTCAAAAGATATAGAAGCTACTTCTACTAGTTTAGCTATTAAAAATATTCCTTATAAATTTACGGTTTGGGATTATATTCCAATTAATGCTTCTTTAAAAGTTAAAGAATTTATTCAATTTATTGAAAATAAATATAATTTTAATGTTAATTATATTAATTCGGATAATTTATGCTTAGTTGATGTTTTGTTAATGGAAGATAATGATGAAGATTATGAAAAAAAAATCGAGGATTTATATTTTGAAAAAAAAAATATTAAATATAAGGTTAAATATATTAAATTTAATGTTTCTGGAACACAAAACAATTGTTATATTAAAATGCCTCCTATTAAGTATATATTATAAAAAGTATATATGAAATTAAAAAACCAATGTTTAAAAATAAAATTTAATTCAATTCAAAAAACAATAAATCAACAATACAACATTATCAATGAAAAATAAGAATGTTTAAAAAAATATTTTATAGAAAAAAAGTTAAACTAAAAAATTTTTTTTAAAAAAATAATTAAAAAATAACAATCCAAATAAAAATAAAAATAAACAATGATTGAAATTGAATGAAATTACCTTTTAAAATAGCTTCAATACAACCTTCACTTTTATAAAATAAATGTCCTTTTTCAAAAAAAATTTTTAAACCAATAAATTTTTCATAATCACTTTTATGTTCAATAGGCCAAAGAGAGCAATCAAATCTTTTTCTAGTATGACATTTATTTTTGAGTAATTTTTTATATAAAGTAATATATTGATCATATAAATCAGGAAAAGCATCATTAGTTAAAGGGCAATATTTTTTTTCATTATTTCTAAAACCACATTCACAATTATCTCTTTTACTATAATAAATATATGAATAATCAGTTTCATTTTTTACAATATCAACAGGACAATCATCATTTTCATTACAAGGGAAAAAATCATCATCTATTAAATCACTTCTATTTTTCTTAAAAACACTTTTAACACAATATCCTCCTTGTGCTTTCATATATTTACAATCATAAGGATAATATGAACTTTCTCCAGCTTTTCCTTCAAAAAATTTATCTCTACAATATCTATTAAAACAAGTTAAATGATTTTCACATTCAAAGGAAAGAGAGCATTCACCATCTAACTCAATTTGTTTTTTACATTTTCTAGTATTACCTGATGATCTATGATTATCACAATAATATCCTACTTCACAATTTTCATCTTCTGAACAATCTTCATTCTCATTTGTAAAATTTTCTATCACACATCTATTATTCACACATATTAAATTTCTTTTTTTGTTTTTATTTTGTTCTCCTATGCATGTATCATTACAATAATCCCCTGGAAAATATTTTGGATTTTTTTTATAATTATAATTATAATTTTGTTCTGTTGAATGAAATATTGATTGTCTAATGATTTCACATGAAGTATTTTCTATTAATTTATATGAATTATTATATAATATTGTAGCGTTTATTACTTCCAAACTAGGCTCTACTAATGTTTTTAAACATATTGAACTATTGTCTTTTTTTATTTCACATGTGTATTTAGGACATGATTTATAAGATTCTGGTAAATCTTTTTTTTGATTATAATTTGGAAATACATTTTGAATTATACATAATTCTGAATCATACATTTTATAATTATATAAAGCCCAAATTTCAATATTTTTCATACTTGATTCATTATAATCATCTTCATCTTCATCAACACAATGATGATTAATTCCATGTTCAATTGTATGACAAGGAACAAAAGATGATTTTTTATTGTCAATAAATCTAGTATAATTATTATCCATTCCTCCTAATAAACAATATTTTTTTCCTTCTTTGTTATAACCACAAAGACAATTTTCTTTAATATTAATAATTTCATATGAACCATTATCAAATGTTCTATTATATTCACATCCAGTACTTTCAGAACAATTTCTTCTAGGATACATTAATTTTAAATTCATACAAGTTCCATTATATGCAGTTCCATATTTACAATATGATAATCCATCATTAAAAAAAGTTTTTTGATCAATAGGTTCTCCATCATTTAAAGAAAAATATGTAGTACATTTACCATTAAGACATCCTGCTTGAAAAACACAATCTGTATCTTTAGTACAAGATTTTCCTGGTTTTTTTAATTTTTGACATTTATTATCTATACATGTATATGGCTTTATACAATCTATTTCATTTTCACATTCTTCTTCTAATTCTTTCCCTATACAATTTTCTTCTTCTGAACATTCATTTATTAAACAATCATCTGAACTATAACAACTTCCTCCTGGATATATCTTTTTATTTTTTTCTAATTTTTTGACACATGATAATTCTGTATATTCAAATTCATCTGATTGAATTGGACAATAATATTCTTTTGAATATTCTTCATCTTTTTTTTCTGGATGTTCTTTACATAAACTTATTTGTACTTTATTATTTGAATATGAATAACATTTTTGATCTATTTTTACATCTTTTAAACATTCTATTATAGGACATTCATTAGATATATTTTTTACTTGATGAAAAAGAAAGAATATTAATATTATCTTATTTAATAACATTTATTAATATATTATCTAAAATATAAAATACATATTATTCATTTTAATATTTAACTAATATTTCGTCTTTGATATTATCAATTTTTAATAAAAAAATAAAAATAAACTATTTAAAATAGTTAAAGAAAATAATATAAAGCTTTAAAAAACAATAATTAAAATAATGACAGAAACAAGTAAAGAAGATATAAATATAGCCAAGAAATTTTATGATGTAATTGTAGATATAAAATCCCTAACAAAAATAAAAGAAGGTTTTCAAATAATGTATGGAGATAATGATGGAAAAGAAAAAAATGACAAATTAAAGAAAAAAGATGCTTGTATAATAACAGCAATAGGAAATTCAAATAAAGGAAAATCTTATATATTATCAAAAATAAGTTCTATTAATATTCCAGATGGACATTCAGTGAAAACTTTAGGTTTATCAATAGTTTTTCCTGAGAAATTACAAGATAACGATTCACCACAAAAATTTGTTATTTTAGATACTGAAGGTTCTCAAAATGCAATAACAATAGGTGAAAAAAAAAGAAAGGAAATTGAAGATGAAAATGACACTTATAATAGATTAAAGATTATAAATGATATAGTAAGAGATAAACAAATTACTGAAAATTTCTTACAAAATTGTGTTTTAAAAGTAGCTCATATTGTTATTGCTGTTGTTGGACAAATTACTTTCCAAGATCAGAAATTTTTAAACAAAACCAAAAATGATTGTAAGGGAAAAAATTTATTTATTATTCATAATTTAATGTTTTTGGAAACTAAAGAAGAGGTGAAAAAACATATTGAAACAAATATTGAAAAATCTGTTTTCTTTAAAATAAGAAAACAAAATTATATTTTTTTTAAAGATTTAAATGAATCAGAAAATGATACATACTATGTTGAAAATTATGATGACCCAAAAGAATCCAAATTTAACATTGTTCATTTAATTATGGCAAAAGAAGATAGTGAAGCTGGAAAGTTTTATAATCATTCATCAATAGAATTTTTAAAAAGTCAAATTCAAGCAATTAATAGACAAAAAAAATATGATATTATAAATAATTTAAAAAATTTTTTCATGGCTTACGGTGAAAATTATTTTGATCATGATTCCATAGATTCAGAACCAGAAGATTTATTCACAAAAGAAAATTTGAAAGTAAATGAAGATAAATTATATGTTGAAACACAAAAAAATTTAACTTTAAAAAAATGTTATATAGATGAAATTGGAACAGCAACTTATAAAGGAAATATAGCATCTCCTCCTTATTGTTATTACAAAGAAAATGGAAAATTTATAATTTTAATTGAACTTTGTGGAAAATTTATCCCAGAAAAATTTAAAATTGATTGTCATAATACTAGAATTGGAACTTTGATATTTAAATTTTTTATTCATACTGAAAAAAACCCAAATAAAAGTATTTTTTCCTCAATTGAAGAAGGAGAATTTTTTTTAACTTTTGAAGTGCCTCTTTCTGAAATTATGATTAAAAATAAGAAATTTACAAAAGAATATGATTCTAAAAATGGAATTTTAAAAGTAATTTATGATATTAATGATGTTGAAGAAGAAGAGGAACATGAATCAGATTATGATATCTAAATAAAATTAAAATATTAAAAAATTTTAAATTAAGAATTTACCGATTTTTCTATTTTTTCGAGTAAAATTAAAAAATATAAATTTAAATATAAAATAAATGATTTAAATTCTTTTAAAAAAATTTAAATATTTAAATAAAATGTCATCAAACATAAAAACTCAAATACAAAAAATTTTAAATTCTTTTTATCCGAATGATACTTTTTTCATAGAAATAATTCTTTTACCAATAAAAGACAATAATTCATTTTATACAAATTTGAATAACTGGTATAGAGAGAATTCCCAAGTTTCAGAAAATGATCCTTTTCATAAATTATATGGAATAAGTGAAATATCAAAACCAATAATAAGAAAAAGTTCTTCTTCTTTTGAATTTAATAAACAAAATATAGATTTATTGTTTACTATAGTAAAAAATGTCCTTAAATCAGAAAATGAAAATTATTTAAATTTAAAACAAAAATTAAATGATATTTTCGATTTATATGATTTAAATACCATTAAATTTATAACTGATCAAATTTATTGTACTCCTTCTTCTTTTCCAGTTAATTTTTATGCTTTTGCTATTTCTATTCGAATTATTATTCAATGTTATTATAATCAATTAAATAATTTTGCTTTTGGATTATTTTCTGAATTAAATTTTTCTTTAAAAGATGAAATTTTTTATTCTGAATTATTCTGTTGTTATTTATTATTTCTTTATTTTGTGTATGAGTTAAATTTAGAAAATAAAAAATCAATTTCTTTATATTTATTAAATAATAATGATTTATTTGAAAATTATACTTATCATGTTGATGAAGATGGATATAATAAAGTCAAAGAAATTATTTCTATTGAAGATTTAAATATTTTAAATTTAATTTCTTCTTTTTTTCAAATTAATTTCATTGAAGCAAATATTTATATAATGTATATGATAAAAGAAGAGCAATATAAAAATTTATTAAATTTCATTGATAATCAATCTAAATTAAAAACAATAAATTTAAATTGTTCAAACGTTTTTATAGATAAATATAATATAATAAACGATTTTAACAAAATAACAACTTTATCAATAAATATATTAAATAAATCTTCTGAAGTAAAAATAAATTTAAAAAACTTAAATGAAAATAATAAAACAAAATTAAATAAATTTTATATAGAAGGAGATAATTTAAATTTAAATTTCCTTCCAGATTGTTTTTCCCAATTAATAACATTTAGTTATATTTCAAATGGAAATGAAATCGCAAAATTTGATTTAAAGATATTTGAAAAAGCAGATAAATTAAAAGAATTAATTTTAAAAAATATTTCTCCAGAACAATTAAATCTTTTAACGAATATTTTCCAAAATAATCCAAATAAAGCTTTATTAACAACTTTTGATGTTGAATTAAATAATATTTCAGAATTAAATAAACAATTAATTTTAGAATCAATTGATCCTATTTTTTCACTTAAATGTATGTTAGAAATAGAAAATTTTAAAATCAAAATAGATAATAAAACAACAGATAAAAAAAAATATTTTGTTCTTCATGAAAAAAATGCTTATTATTTAATTAATGTTGGATTAAGTAAATTTCAAAATTGCCAAATTTTTACTATTACAAATCATAATGAAACTTTTTATCCTGAAGATAATTTATCTTCTGGAAGTTCAAAAACAAAAAAAAATCCTTTAAAAATTTCTGAGAATGAAAGTTTTTCTTTAGATGATAATTTAAATGATTCTATATTATGGAATAACAATAATGATACAATAGTTTATTATTCTGATAATAAAATAATTAACGAAAATGACAGAAGAGATTTTAATAAAAAATTGTTTAGTTATAGTTCTGGTAATGTTGAGATTGGAAGAAAATTACATAATAAAACAGAATATTTAAATTGTTTATATTCTATTTGTAAAGCTCAAAAAAAATTAAAAGCAAAACCAATTTTAATGGGAATTTTTAAATTTTTAAGTCAACCTAAAGGAAGACAATTTTTAGTTGCTAATTATAATAATTAAAAAACAAAAATATTTAAATTTATAAAAAAAAATAAATACAAGAATTTATTTTTAAATAAAAATATATAAAATTTACATTCATAATTCAAGTAAATATTATTATTATATTATAAATAATAAAAGTAAAATAATAAATTCAATTCCAATAGCTTAAGAACAAAAAATTACTAGTTTTTTCTAAATAATTTTTTATTTGATTAATTTGTTTAATCATTTTTCCTTTAATTCTATCCGTATCATTATGAAAATTTTCTAATAAGGGTTCTTGATTATTTAATTCATGATTAATTACTTTTTGACTTTCTTTAATTCTTTTTACTTGAGAATGTAAAGTTGCAAACAATTCTTCATCTTTTTTTCATGTTCTTTTTTATATTTAAGAAATTGCTCTGTTGTTATTTAATTTAATTCTATATTTCAAAAGTTTCATATGGAATATTATTGTTTTTTTCTTTATTTTTGTTTTGATTGTTCATAAATAAATTTTTAATTTTTTTTCATTCTTTTTTTATAAGATTTTTTTTAAAATATATTTCATTATTCATTCCTTAATAAATTGTAAAAAATATTAATTATTCAAAAAACTTTAAAATTAAAATAATGAATGTCACATTAGTATATAAAAATCAAGAATATAATTTAGAATTAATGAAAAAAATTCCTCTTTCTTACTTATATAAAAAAACAGAAGAAAAATTTAAACTTCCTCAAAATGATATTGAATTATATTTTAATGATTTATATATTCCAAATTCAAATAAACCTTCAATGGATTTTTTTAAAGAAATAAAAACATGTCGTATTGATATTAAATATAAAAATGCTTCTTTAAATACAACATTAAATAAAGAAAAAAATGATAATTTATTAAAAGGAAAAAGTAGTTTTTTTCCTTCTCTTAAAAAATTAAATCTAACTAATAAAAAAAAGAAAAAAAAACATTTTATAACATGTCAACTTTGTAAAAAAAAAGATTCAATAATATATTGTAGAAATTGTAATAATTTTATTTGTTTAGAATGTAATATAAGATATCCAATTCATTATGAACATAAAATATTAAATTTAGAAAAGGGAAATTTAAAAAATTGTGTAGATATATATAGAAAATTAATAATGGATGAATTACTTATTGTAAAAACAGCTTTTATTTCTTCAAGTGAATGGATAATAGATGATCAAATAAGATTTGAATATTTTCAAAATTTAGTTGAATTAATAAAAGAAATTGATGAAAAAAGTTTTGAATTATCTTCTATTAAAACTAGTTATAATGTTGAATTAGAATATATTAATGATGTTAGAAGAGAATTATTTGATATTGAAGTACCTAATTTTAAAGATGAAATTATTGATGTTTTTACTTTAATTAATGAAAAAGAACATGTTTTAAATAATTATGCTACTTCTGTTAATTTACAAGTTATTAAATCTCTATTTAATAAAAAAATGATTGAATTATTTGAAAATATACAAATACATTTACAAGGTATTTTAACTGATGTTAATATTAAATTAAATGATGCTAAACAAATTAATGGTTATGGAGTAAAAGAATTAAAAGTTTATAATGATTCTCATAGTGAATCTTCAACTAAAGAAGATGATAATTTAAATAATAATAATCATATTAATAATTATAATAATAATAATAATAGTTTCAATAATAATAATAATAATAATATTAATATTCAAAGTAATTATTATTTGAAAAGTCATAGTCATAATTTATCATTTCCTATAATTCCAAAAAATAAAATCAATTCAACAACAGATAAAAATATAATAGCCTTTGAAGAAAGAATGGCTCCATTATTATCATCAAGAAATAATAAAAAGAAAGAAATAGAACCATATAATTATAATAAATCATATGATGAAAATAAAGAAATAAAACAAAATTTAAATTATAATCATTTTCTAAAAGAAAAAAATTCAGATAAAGAAGAAACTTATAAATATATGAATAAAACTTTAAATAAAAGTAGAAATCCAATGAACAATATAATGTCTTTAACTGCTTCAAATTATACTTCAATTAATGATTCTAATAATAGAAAACCTATTATTTCTCCTCCTAAATTATTAGATAATTCTTCTAGATTAAAATTTTTTTTATCTTCTCATAAAAAAAAAAATAAAAAAAGTGAATTAATAGATCTTGGTTCTATACATCAAGCTTTTAATTCTCCTGCGAGAAAAAAGAAAAAAAAGTAATTTTGATTATTTTATTCTAATTAAACTTTTTGTAAATGACAATAAATGATATATTATAGTTTTATATATATTTTATTTATTTTTTTAAAATATGTAGTTATTTCATCATTATTATATGTTTATCACTATTATAATTTTTTTTCTTATAATTAATTATTATTATCACTTAATTGTGCATTTCAAATATCACATCTTCACAATTTTAATTTTATTATTATATTCTGGTTATTTCAAATATCTAATTATTGGATTCGAATTTCATATGAATTTTTTCTATTTTAATTCCATTATTTTTTAAATATTATACATTTTTTTCTTTCTTAATAATAAACCAAATTCTTCTCTTTTTATATGAATTTGTTTATCAAAATTTGCTCAATCTGAAGAACCAATTGATTGAAATATTGATTTATAATCTTTTGGAGCTTTCATTATTTTATTTTCTAAATATTTTTTTTAAATTTCTATAAATTTATTTATTTATTATTCATTTTTTTGATAAGTAAACAAAAATAAAATATGTTTTTAAATGATAAAAAAGGAAGTTTAGGATGTTTTTCTGAAGCAGGAAAAAGAGCTTTTAGAACACATAAAAATTTAGTTCTAGATCCTTTAAAAAAGAAAAGAAAACCATATAATATAATAGATAATTTATTTGGTAAAGGCAGTCAAGAATTATTAGAACAATTTAGAAAAGAAAAAGAAGCAGAAGAAAAAATTGATATATTTAAATTAGATGATAATGAATTAAAAAAATTAAAAGAATTATCACAAAATGAAAAAAACAGGAAAAATAAAATGTTAAACAGATGTCAAAGTGCTAAACAAAATAATAAAACAAAATTAAAATTTTATAACGAAAAAAAAAGAAAAAAAAATAGAAATGAAGTAATACCAAATTGTACAAAATATAATCCTAAATATGATATAATATTAAAAAGAAGTCCATCAAATCCCTTATGGTCATCATTAACTTCAAGACCAAATCACATTAAAGAAGATAATTTTCCTTTTTATATAATTCCAAAAAATATATTAGAAAATACTGCTGGGAAAACTTTTATAGATATGTCAAAACAAACCAAAAGAAAAATAAACAATGATGATAATAATAATAAACTTAATCGTCCGAAATCTACAAAAAATTTGAAAAAATCTTATTCAAATATAATTAATATAAAAAATAAAAGTAGATCCGAGAAACAAGAGAACAAAAAATTAGATAAGAATTTAATACTTGAAAATTCAAAAGAAGAAATAAAAAATTTAAAAAAGCAAAGATGGATGACTCCCTTAAATAACAATAATAATAATAAAACTAATATATCAATAGAATCAATAGAAGATTCATATGAAGAATTTAAAAAAAAATATATTAAGCAAATAAAAAGAAATTCTAAATCAATAGATGAATCAAAAGTAAAAAAAGAAAAAAGAAAAATAAAAGCTCCAGATTTCGATCAATTTATATCAAGAGAAGAATTTGATAAAATAAATGATAAAATATCAGTAATACCATTTTCATTACCAAATTATAAATATATAAGAGCAAAGCCAATAATGATGGTAATATATAATAAAAAAAAACATAAAAAAAATAAAACTAAATCATCTTCATTACAAAAAATGGATAATTCCTATTTTTTTAATCCATATAAAACTTTAGATAAATATAATAATCATAAAGGTATTCATGCTCCGAATTTTAATTTAATGACTTCAAGACCTGATGATAATAATCCTTTACCTGTTTATATGAAACAAATATATAATAAAGCTTCTTGTTATAATATTACTTCTTTAAGTTTAAAAATGAATAATTTTTCTAATAGTACTTTTTCTAATTTTCATTCTTGCTTTTTCCCAAAGAAAAGTTATAATCAATTAATTAATTTAAATTTATTGAATTCACAAAAATTTCTTGAAAATATTAGTAGAAATAAAAATATTTTGATTGATAAATATCCTGATATTGGAAAATCTATAAAATTTTATAATAAAAATTATTATGATTTACTTAAGGATGAATTACTTTCTAGATTTGATAATATTACATATAAAACTATTGAAAGAAATAAATCTGTTGATGTTAAAGAAATGGAGAAATTCCTATTGAAAAGTATTGAACAAGCTTAAATTTAACTTTTTTATTCTTTAATTTTTTTTTGGTTTTTAATTTTTATTTATTAGTGTAATTATTATATTTATTGTTTATAATTTTTATTTTTATAATATATGAATTTTAATAATGAAGAAAAAAAAGAATTAGAAAGAATAAAACAATAAAGAAATGAATGTGAACAAATGCAATCCAAATTTGAGACTTTTTGGCAATTTAAAAGTAATAAGACAAAAACAAAAAATTATACAAAAAATTCTGATTATTAGACAACAATCTTTAAAAAATTATCAAATTGAAATGATAAAACAAATTAATTTAGTGAAAATATATTATTAAATATAATAATGATATGGTAATAAATATTTAAATAATAAAAAGAAAAAAAATGGAAAATCAAAATCAAAAGAAAAAAAAATTAAAAATAAAAGAGAATTATTTAATATTTTAATTAAATTTATTTATTTATAATTACTTTTTTCATTAATTATAAATAGAATTTTTATATAGATTATAAAAATATATTAACAGAAATAAAAAAAATGGAATATCAATTATCAGATTATCCAAAATCAATAATACAAACACCTAAAATATCGTAAGTAATATAAATAAAATTAAAATTAGCCTTTTAACTCCTTTAGAACCTTTGCCAAAATTGATATTAAATGAAGAAGAAGAAGAAAATAATTTTGATTCATTAAATTATAATGAATTAATTTTTAATAAATTAAATGAAGAAATTAGTTCAAGAAAAGAATCTAAAGAAACAAATGCTTCTTCTTTTGAAGATAGAAGATTATTAAGTATTGATAGTCAAGATTATCAAATTAATAATTCTAATAATATTAATGAGGCAAAAAAAATGAAAATTATTGATATTTTAATTAATTTAAATAAAATTAATTTGATTGATAATTAAATGATTCATGTTTTAGTATTATTTGTAAATTATGAAAAAATATATGATATTATTTCTCATTAGTAAAAGTTTATAAATGTAAAAAAAAAATATCTAATACAAAAAAGAATTAATACTGAAACAATTTATCATTAAATAAATATTTTAAAATAGTAAATTTAATTATGATTTATAAATAAAAAATAAACAAAAAATATATGAAAATTTTTTTAGTTTTGTTTAATAAAATTACATTTAAAAAGGTTAAAATTACATTTAAAAATCATATTTTCATATATTTTAAAATCATCAATAGCAAGAATCCAAGTTCCATTAGTACTCTCAGTAACTTTTTTAAGTCCATTAACATTAATAATTTCATTTCCATCTTTTAATTTCCAACCTTCATATTCATCATATACAATATTACAATTTACTTTAGAAACTAAAGAATCTTCTAATTCAATATCATTATTATGCTTTTTTCTTCCTATTCTTATTATTTTTTTACTTGAATAAAATGTAAAATTTCTACTTTGACTTTCTTTATTTTTATTTAATTCTGCTATTTGAATGTTAATTATATCATTTATATTTTTATTTAATTCATTATTTTCTTTTTCAAAATTTTCTTTTCTTAAAGAATTTTCAAATTTAAATATTAAATATGTATCTCCAATATTTATCATATCATCATTTTTTAATAAAATAGGTTCTTTTATTTTAATAAAAGTTCCAAAACAATTTCCTAAATCTCTTAAATAATAATTTAAATTATTAGTATTAAAATAAATTCTAAAAAATCTTCCGTTAAAACTTATATTATAATTATTATCATTAAATGTTTTTTGAGGTAATAAATAATCAATTGAATTTTCATTATCTTGATTATTTAAATTAATATCATTAATATATCCAAAATAAATAATATTACTTTTAATATTTCTTAAAGATTTTTCCATAAGACCATTATTATTTATTTTTATTTTAGTTCCAAATGTCATTGTCTGAGAACTAATAATAGTAATTTCTAAAATTCCAGGATAATTAATAAAAGGAAGATTATGTCTTGAATTAAATTTTGAATCTGATATTATTTTTATTTCCTCATTTGTTATTCTTATTGAGTTAATTGGACTTTTTAATGTTGATTCTTCTTTTTCATTTTTTTCTTCTATTCTTTTTGGATGAAATTCATTCTGTTCTTTATTTATATCTAATTCTGAGTCAATTTCGTTTTTCCTTTTACAACACTATTAAATTTAATTTAAATTATATTTTCTATTTTTACATTACCCATTTATTTTAAATTTTAAATTTTTTGTCTAAATGATAAAGAAAAAAAATTGAAATATAGAAAAAATATATATAATTTGATTTATAACAAACTACAATTAAAATTAAATTTATACTTATATAGAAAAAATCTAATATATTTATAAAAGTAATTTCAAAAATTTCATTAATTAAAATTATAGATTATGATACATTCGATGGATTAAAAATAAATAGTAAATTAATAAAAAGACTTCAGGTTTTAATTTATATTCTTTCTAAATAATTAACAAATATATAATAAAACAATTGATATTTAATTTTTGTATATAATCATCCTCTTGTAAATAATATTTATCAAATAATTAATATTGATATTATGAATAATAAAATTATATAAATTTTAAAAAATATAAAAGTATTTTTCTTATTTAATGATATTGAAAAGATAATTCAAATATATTTCCAGTTTAAAAGTTCTTTATTTTTAAAAATGTATATTTACTTTTTTTATAATCTGATATTTTTGAAAAAGTATTTTTTATTTATTAATATAATTATGAATTCTTATATTACTTTATTATAAGTAATTTATTTCATTATATTTTATTCAATTTAAAATATTAAATATAAAAAATTATATTAATAGACATTTTATAATTTTTTGATATTTACTTTAAAATTCTTCTTCTTCTTATATTTTTAAATAAAATTATGTCATCAGATATTATGCAAAAATTTTTGTCTTTAGGAAAAAATTTTCAAAATCATAAAAAGGAAATATATGGAAATGAAGAAAAAGAAAAATTTTTAAATAATATTCAAATCTCAATAACTCATTTACAAAATATAGAAAGTTCAACAGAGAAGATTTTAATACTAAATAAAATATCAAAACTATTATTTTCAAATAATAAGGACTTAAATGATCCTTATTATATATATTTAAAAAATTTATATGAAATACAAAAAAAAGTAAAAATTCAATTAAAAGATGATTCAAATTTAAATTCTCCTTTTTCAAATAAAATATACAAATATTTTCAATCTGAAAATAAATTAGAAGATAATAATCAAAAAATAAAAAAAACAAATCATCAAAAAAGAAAACCTTTAAATGATATAAATTTAAAGCAAAAAAATTTATTAGATTATTTTCCAAAAAATCCAAAATAATATGTAAAAGGAAATTATAATAATTAAATAAAAAATCTTAAATATCTAATAAAAAAAACTTAAATACAAAATAAAAAACATTTTTTCCCAAAGAAAAAAAAAATAATAATAAAAATAAGGACAAATTATAAAAATATTTTATAAAATATAATAATCTCCTTTTTTAGGAATATATAATATTTTTTTATATATATTTTTTTTTTTATAATTTTTTTTTTCTCCCTAAATTTACTTTTTCACTTTTTTAATACTTTTATCATTTATAAAATTGTTTACATTAGAATATTTTTATTATTTAAAATTGAAAATGTTTATATTATTATTTATACAATTTATAAATGTATCTTAAATATTAAAAACTTATAACAACAGTATCATTAGATTTTAAATTACTCATAAAAATTAATAAAATAATAATAAATAATACTTAAATTTCTTCATTTTCGATACCTACACATTCAGAACAAGTTTGTCCATAAATATTTTTTATATTTTCATCAGCACCTTTACTAATTAACAAATCAATAAATTTATATAATTTAGATGCAAAGGCATAATGTAAAGGAGTATTCAAATAAATATTTTGAGTATTTATATTTGCTCCTTTTTCAATTAAAAATTTAAAAATTTCATAACTATGAAATTTAACACTTAATGTAAGCAATGTATTATATTTATCATCAGTTTTTTCAATATCAATTAAATCTTTAAATTGTTCAAAAAATCTTATAAATTGTTTTATATTATTACGAAAAGTAAAAATAGATAAACTTCTAAATATGCTATCACTATTTATAGTTTTTTCATTTAAAATATTTTTATTTTCTCTTTTAAGATTATTTTTATTTGTTAAAATTGAATGATTTTCTATTTTATGCAGAATTCGATGAAAATGAAAAGCATTTGTTTTCTGAATATCCATATCATTTTTTATTAGTAAATCTGACATTCTTTTTTGAATATGTTTTGGAGATTTTTTTGGTGAAAGCTCAATTTTCTTAATTTTTCTTTTTTTTAAATCAAAATAATCTCTTAAAAAAAGTTTATTTATAAAAACTTCATTTTCAATTTGTAAATCAAAAGGACAAAAAAAAGCAACTGATTTTGAAGTATATTTCGGTTTAATAAAAGAATAATTTTTATGTATTATATTTTCTCCATAAAATAGATACTCTAATAATTTTTCTTTATAATCAAAATAAATCTTTTTTAAATAATCTTGAAAGCAATTCATTAATAAATTATTTTTGAAAAAATGAATAAAATTTTTTTCAATAAAATATTCATCAATTGTATCTTCATATAATATTACTAGATTAGAAATAAATTCTGTTTGAAGTTCTTTTAAATATGAATGAATTTCTTTATAAGGATTTTTTACATATAATTGATTTGATTTAACTAATGATAATTTTTCTTCAATTAATAATTTACTTTTTTTAATCATATAAGTATTATCATCATTTATTTTATTTTTAATTTCTGATTTTAAATAATTTATCAAATATTGTTTATATGGAATTTTTTTGTTTTTTAATTTAACTTTAGGAAATTGTTTGATTAAATGATTCCTAAAATTTGGATCAGAAAAAGAAATTCCTAAATATTTTTTATTTAAAGTTTTTTTATTATTTCTTGAATTATTAATAATCGATTTTTGGTTGTTAATTACTTTAATATTACTTAAAACATTATTATTAATATTATTAATATTTGTATTATTAAGAATAGAATTAGTTTTATTATAATTAATTTTATTATAATTATTATTATCACTAATTTTATTCTCAATATTATCTATTGTTTTAGAAGTTCCATATAAAACTCTCTTAACCATATTTTCAACACTTTTATTTCTTTTTTTCTTTTGTTCTTTATTAACATTTATTGTAATAATATCTTTGTTTTCATTTTGCTTATTTTGATTTAAATCTAATTGACTTTCTATTATTTTTTTTGTTGAAATTTGATTAAAATAATCATTTATATTTCTTTGAGTTTTGAAATTTAATTCAGGTGATACATTTATTGATAATTTTATATGTTGTTTATTTTTTCTGAAAATATTTTTTTCATTATTTTTTGTGTTTCTTTTTTTATTAAATGTAGTAGTTGAATTATTTTTGTAAAATTTAAATTCATTGTTAATTTTCTCATTAATTTCTTTTTGAGAAGAACTTGAATATAAATTATTATCAATTAATTTATTGTCATAAAAATTTAAATTATTAAATCTCAATAATTTAAAATTCGGACAATTAGAATTTTTAATATTAATTTTTGGAATATTTGAACTATTTAAATTAATTGATAAATAATTAATATCTTTCATTTCAAATTTCTTATTATTCAATTTGTTATTTTCATTAAGATCTAATGAAAAACATTTTTTTTTATTATTCAAAATATTATTCTGAAATTTTATGTTTTTGATAAAATTATTAAATTGAAGAGAATTTGTTAATTCATTTTTTTTTAATTTAATTTTATCTGATAATATAGGTTTATATAAAATTTTATTTCTTTCTGTAATATAATTTCTTGAATTATTTAATGATATTTCAACTACTTTTCTATGAATTAAAGCTAATTTTGTCATAAATATTGAATCCATTTTTTTTAAACTTTATTTTTTTTTTATATCTTATACTATAAAAGAAAAAATCAATATTATTATTTTTTATTTAATAAAAAAATTATCCAAAGCGTTAAATAAAATAAAAATTTAATTAAAGAAAAAATTGAAATTTTGAATAAAAATGAGAAATAGAATTTGTCAAACTCCAAAAAATGAAAAAAATTCTTTTTCGAATTCTTTTTTTAAAAAATCGAAACTAGATAAATTAAATAGACGATGCCATTCAGATTCAAAATTTGTTTCCACAAAAAGTTTATTTGAAGAATTATATCAAAATAAAGAAATTCATTTATTTCATGATTTTAGTACATATAATTTTTTTGAAGATAATTCTCATTCAAATTTTAATCTTCCATTAGTAAAAAATAAGGAAAATATAACTGAAAAGAAAAACTCAAATAAAGAAAGTTCTTTTTCTAATTTTATTACTTATTTAAAAGAACAAGAAAGTCATTTTGAAAAACAAAAAAAAAAACAAAATCAATCTGAAATATTACAAAATCATTATTGCATAAATGAAAATATTCAAAATGAAGAAATTATTAAAGAATATAATTTTCATCCTTCTTTTTTTAATAATAAATTATATTCAAATAAAAGAGAAGGAAAAAAAAAAGTAAATAAAACTGAAATAAAAAATATGAATATGATAAATAAAAATAATAATAATTTAATTCAAAATAATTTTTTTTATAATCCTCATTATCAAAATTCTCAAAATTTCATTCAACCATATTTAAACAAACTAAATTACATTCCATATAATTATTACAATCAAAATGTATATTTCCCTCAGCAAAATTATTCTTATTTTTCAAATAATAATTACAATAAAAATTATAAAACTAAGAAATTTAATTCAACAAATAAAATAATAAATCAAAATTATAATAATTTATCAAATGAAGAATTAGCAGAATATTGTCATATAATATCAAAATATCAAAGTGGTTGTCGTTATCTTCAAATGAAAATAGATGAAAATCCAGATTTAGTTCAAAATTTATTTTTTCCAAATATATTATGTTATATTCATGACTTAACATGTGATCAATATAGTGTTTTTTTCATTAAAAAAATTATATGTTATTTAAATGAAGAAAAATTATTATTATTATTTGCTATTTTATTACCTTATGTTTCTTCTATTGGAATTAATCAATATGGAACAAAAATATTACAATATTTAATTGATTATTTAAAAACAGAAAAATTAATTTCTGGATTTATTAAAATTATTTTACCTCATATTATTTTATTTATTAATGATAATAATGGTGTTTTAATTATTGAAAAATTATTAAGTGTTAATTCACCTTTAATTCAAAATATTCATAATATTATTTTTTCAAATATCACTGAAATCGCTACGAATAAAAATGGATGTTTTTTTCTAAGAAAATATTTCGAAATTGCTAGTAAAAAAAATATTGAAAATATGATTGTAAATATTGAAAAATACTTAAATCTTATAATTACTGACCAATATGGAAATTATATAATTCAAAGTATTATAAATTTAAAAAATGACTATTTAAAAGAAAAAATTGTAAATATAATTATTTTAAATATTAATTTTTATTCAAAGAAAAAATATAGTTCGAACGTTGTAGAAAAGTGTTTAGATAATATTTTTCTAAAAAATAAAATTGTAAATGAAATTATGAAAAATGATAATTTTAAAGATTTATTATTAGATAAATATGGTAACTATGTTATTCAAAAAGCTATTAATATAACTGATGAAATGACAAGAAAAAAAATGTTTGAGCTTTTAATTCCTTTAATCCCAAAATTAAAAAAATGTATTTTTGGACAAAAATTTTTATCTAAACTAGCTTTGAAATATCCTATTTTTAAAAATTTTTTGATTAATAATATATAGTTGTATTTAAAGTATATGTATAAAGTAATAAAGAAGTGGTAAATTTAATGAATTTATTGAAATTATAAATACTTGTGATTTATAAAGTAATATAATAAAAGTGAAAAAAAGCATATGTGAACAAAACATGTTAAAATTGAAAGACTAACTAACTATTGTTATATCTTGTAATTAAAAAAATAAATTTTAGGTAATAAAAGAGTTTATAAATTAAAAAACTTATTATAATAGATTTAAATTCTTAAATTATTTGTATAAAAATTAAAAAAATAATTTCATAAAATATATAAAATTATAAATAAAAAAAATTTATAAACAAATATACAAAAAAAATTAAAAATTAGTAATTTCAAAAATAATAGTTTCGAAATCCATTTTAAGATAATTATTTTCATCTCTTCCACCAAACAAATAAATTGTACCATTATGAAAAAACATTTCATGTTCAGTTCTGGGGATTAACAATTTATGAAACATATAATTTTCAGGTTCAAAAATAGGTTTAATCCAATTTAAACTTTCTAAATCTAAAATCATTAAATCATTAAAAACATATTGAGCATTACCAGTTCCTCCACTAATAACAATAAAATTATAATCACTAATAAAGACCATTTTACAATTAAATCTAGGTTCAGGAGGAATTCCATCAATTTTAGGTTTAAAAACTTCACAAGGTTTTTTACAAATAGAAATAACATATAAATCATTACTAATTAATCTTTCCTCATTAATTCCACCAAAAATATAAACTCCTTCAATTTTAATTTTTTTTAATCTATTTGAGGGTAAATTTGAAGGTAATTTATAAAAAGAATATGGAGTATTAGTATAATAACTATAATTATTAACCATACAAGCATTATGATACATTATTCTAGGTAATTTTTCACCAACATAAATTAAAGGTGACCAACTTAATTTAACAGCATTAAATATATATGATGAACTTTCAATTTTTAAAGTTTCTATATTCATTCCTCCATGAATTAACATATTTTGAGTTGTTGAAACACATATATGTCCTTTTCTTTGAGAAATTCTTCCTTTTTTTATTCTTGGATAAGTAAATTTATTATTATCTATATTATATACTATTAAATCTTCTGGTAATTTAAACTCATTTTTAGGTGTTTCACCACCAAATATAATAATATTATTTCCTATTAAAACACTTGAATGACCATATCTTGGAAGTGGTTCATCATATTTATTTATTGTTATCATATTCCATTTTTTAATTATTATATCATATACCCATAATTGATTATTATATCCTATTGATAATCCACCAAATAAATATAATTTATTATTATAAATATTTATCGAAAATTGACTTAATGAATGTGGTTTATTTGCAAATTTAATTATTGATATTAAGGCATTTACTTGATGTTTTTCATGTTTTGGTTTTTTTTGATTATTTATTGTATTTGCTGCTAAAATTCCATTAAATGACATTCTACGAAATAAATTCATTGATATGTTACTATTTTTATGTTTGGGTTTTTTGTTTTTTATATTTTCTTCATCTTTTTTCTTTTCTTCTTGATTTATTATCGTATCTCTTCTTTTACCTAATTTTTTTACATTTTCAATTAATTCTTCTTCATCATTTTTTAATACTTTAATATTTACTCTTGGCATTTTTTTAACATAAAATTTTGTTACTTCATCTTCATTTATTTTTCTATTATATTTTTCAATTTGAATATAATTTGTCATTTCATTTACTCTTAAATTTATTTGTTTGTTCCTTTGAATTATTTTATTTGCTTTATCTAAACTTTTAAAAAATTTTTCTCTAATATTATATGTTAAATCTTTATCTTCTATTTTCGGAAGATGAAATCTTTTAATTATCTTTTTATCTATTTTATATTTTTGAAATAAATCGTATTTTTCTGTTTTATTTATTTCATATTTTTTGTTTTCTTTTTTATTTTCTAATGTTGTTTTATAAAATAAAGTTAATTTATCTCTATCATTAAAATTAGGACTTAAAGATACAATTTGTTTTTTAATTATTTTTCTATTTTTTAAATTTTTCATAGTTTTATTTCTGTCTGTTGAAGTACTACAATATAATATTTTATTTCTTGAGGTGTCATTTTTATTACTGTTATTATTAGTTGGACTATTTGTATTTATAAAAGACCTAAATAAAGGAGAAGACTTTAAAAAAATATTAGAATTAGAATCCATAATTTGAGTTACATTATTGGAAATAATAGACTTATCAAACATTTGACTAATATTCAAATTAGAATTCATTATTTTTTTTATTTAAAAAAATATATTTAAAAAAATTTAAAAAAAATTTAATATAATTTAAAAAAAATATTTTAAAGTATTTTTTGTTATTTTATGAATTATATATTATTTTTATTTGTCGCCTTTTAAATATTTTTTTTTAAAAATTAACATTGGGGATTGGGGATTGGGGATTGGGGATTGGGGATTGGGCCCAATC
>JAEEGK010003106.1_pt1 | contig 41577 bp, 39 predicted proteins | sample 8958771 | NCBI WGS metagenome assembly JAEEGK01 (sample SAMN16246547, study PRJNA631951) | gut metagenome | biome: gut microbiome; feature: rumen; material: SC-attached | host: Bos | place: Iran: Karaj | collected 2018-10
TTGATGGTCTCGGTCACCGAACCCATAGCCACGATGACGTTCTCGGCATCCTTGGCACCGTAGTAGGTGAAGGGGGCGTAGTGGCGGCCGGTCAGCTTGCTGATTTCGGCCATATACTCGGCCACGATGTCGGGCAGAGCGTCGTAGTACTTGTTCTGCAGCTCGCGGGTCTGGAAGTAGACGTCGCTGTTCTGGGCGGTACCGCGGGTCACGTTGTGCTCGGGGTTGAGGGCGTTCTCGCGGAAAGCCTTCAGAGCCTTCTGGTCAACGAGCGGACGCAGGTCTTCCATATCCCAAGCCTCGATCTTCTGGATTTCGTGGCTGGTGCGGAAGCCGTCGAAGAAGTTGAGGAACGGCACGCGGCCCTTGAGGGCGGCGAGGTGAGCCACAGGGGCGAGGTCCATCACCTCCTGCACCGAACTCTCGGCCAGCAGGGCGAAGCCGGTCTGGCGGGCGCTCATCACGTCGGCGTGGTCGCCGAAGATCGAGAGGGCCTGGGCGGCGAGGGCGCGGGCGCTCACGTGGAACACACCGGGCAGCAATTCGCCAGCGATCTTGTACATGTTGGGAATCATCAGCAGCAGACCCTGCGAAGCGGTGTAGGTGGTGGTCAGAGCACCGGCCTGCAACGAGCCGTGCACAGCACCTGCGGCACCGGCCTCGCTCTGCATCTCGACGACCTTCACGGTCTCGCCGAAGAGGTTCTTTCTGCCAGCAGCAGCCCATTCGTCAATGTACTCTGCCATAGGGCTGGACGGGGTGATGGGGTAGATAGCTGCTACCTCGCTGAACATGTACGCCACATGCGCCGCAGCGCAGTTACCGTCACATGTCATAAACTTTTTTTCTTTTGCCATAAGCTTAAACGTTTAAGGATTAATTATTGAATTGTTTGCGTAATTATTCAGAGAATATGTCAGTATAAGGTTTGAAATGAAACAATCTGTTTCGGCTCTGCCCAGTTGACTCAATCAGGTATCCGTCGGCACAAAGGAGTTTGACTATCTCATTGGCCGATTTATAGGATGTATCGCATAGCCGTGCAGCATCATCCACCGTCACCACAGGATTTTTCATCAGCTGATGGACGAGCAATATTGCATTGGTGCTACGCCGTCCATAGTTGGCACGAACATGATTTTCTATATCTTCTTTGAATCTTAAAATATTGGAGAGCGTCTGCGACGCAAGGGAGGCTGTCTGCTCGACTCCGACTAAAAAATACTTAATCCAGTGAGTCATATCATTGTTCACTCTCACCATATTAAGATTGTCATAATACAAGTCTTTACGCTTTTCAAAGTACGTCGAAAGGTAAAGTAATGGCTGTGCAAGTATCTTTTCTTGCACCATATAAAGCGTTATCAGCAAGCGGCCAATGCGACCATTGCCGTCAAGAAACGGATGGATGGTCTCGAACTGATAATGCGCGATGGCTATCTTTATCAAGTCTGGTACATGGGTGTTTGGATTGTTGAGAAATTTCTCTAGATCACCCATCAATTCACCTACTAATTGGTGGTGTGGCGGTATAAACCGTGCATCGGAGATAGAATTGCCTCCAATCCAGTTTTGGCTTGTACGGTACTCTCCAGGTAATTTATGTTCACCACGGACACTATTCAAGAGGATTTTATGCGTTGAGCGTATTAGTCTTGAAGAAATAGGCAATCTGTCTAGATTTGCAATAGCGTCATTAATGGCATCCACATAGTTGCGTACTTCCTGCCAATCGTTTCGACGTTCCTCCTGTACTTCTGTCTGAGGCAGCAAGGCTTCATCCATGTGCGTCTGGGTACCCTCGATGCGACTTGACAGAACTGCCTCCTTAGTCACATGAAGTTGAATGAAAAGGTCGATGTTCGGCACAAGGCGAGAGAATGAGTTCAGCTCTCCTAAACGGAGCGAGGCCTTCTCCAGCAAGGTATTGATAGAAGCATCTTGCCACGTCCACTCATCATTTATGAGTGAAGGGACAAAGTATTTATACCCTACACCTTGCTCTATATGCCCTGATTTATAATCTTCTAACCTAATCATTCATTAATATTATATCTTGCAAAGATACGACTTTTATTTTACTTTGTTGGCAAAAGTGAAAATAAAAACACTCGTTATTTTACTTTCTTGCGGAAAAGTAAAATAACCATCATCGTTATTTTCTTTTCTATTCACTTTGGAACATGCTACCCCACTTTTTTCTTTTGCCATAAGCTTAAACGTTTAAGGATTAATTATTGAATTACTTATTGGTACATTACAATGTTTATTATTATCTTTGTAAAAATTTAGATGTATGTAATCCTTCATAAAAACCAGGATGTGTTCTAATATTAAGATCTCTATTAAAAACAGATCGTTCATTGCGTATAACTGAGAACCATTCAGTTATACGCTTCTCTTTTACGTTAATGGATTTAACATTCACAATAACCCCCCAATTGTATAACAACCGTAACATATCTTCTGCATTAGCAGTTGGGAAATGAGAATGATATTGCTTATAATTATCTCTGAACTGTTTAATTGTATAATCGTTCCTACCCATTTGCCGCAATAACTCATATAGAGATTCTGTGTCAGAAATAATGGGGGCTATTTCGTTTTCGACTTCTCCCAAAAGCCATAAAGAAAACTCCTTTTCTGCGGCTTTGATAGTTTGACCATTTAATTTTTGAGAACCAGCAGATTCGTTCTGTATTTTCTTGCAAAATTGGATTAAGTCACGAGGTCGTTGGAATGTTCTGTGTACAATATATTTGAAGATATCTTCGGTTCTACGTTTTGTCGGACTCTTTAATCCAATTTCTTCGTTATTGAAAATAAAACTAAATGGAGAAGTTTCTGTACAAAGTTCGGGTAAACTATATTTAATACGAGCATTTATAAGTTTCAAGAGATTACATGTGGGCCAATCCATCTTGTTTATTATTGCCCAGTTAAGCTTCAAAACAAATTGTTCCCATCGAGAACTCTCTGCATCGTGTCGATTAAACTGCGTGTATATGTCGGATCTTAAATATGCTATTATTTTTACACAGATACCTTGTAGTTTGAAATTTTGATTTAGTTGATATATTGTTTTAAATAAACTTTGGATACATTGAAGATATTCATCTCGACAGATGTATGAAGTATAGCTGTCATCAAGCTGGTCGAACTGAATGATGTACTGACAGGTTTGATGTCTTTTTAAATAATCACATATTACTTCTATTAAGCGATTGTTTAATGACGTAATATTTGATAAACCCCATCTATTTTCAATTTCTTTTGATGTACCATAACCCAAGAATGACTCATTATATCCCAATCGAGAATCATATTTATCTATAACTCGCGTTATTTCTCGATGCAAATCGGAAAGGTTTACTCCTCGATTTTTTATATAATCCAGCAATTCTCTCCAACCTTCGTCAGCCGCATCAGATTGTGTATCATATATTATTATCTTTGCAAGTTCCAATAAAATAATATGTTTCCATATGCTTTGGTATTGATTTGGCTTCATAAAATTATCATCAGAAAGGGATAAAAGCCGCTCGAAAGGGAAATCGCTAAATGACATATTGGAAACGATAATCCCTTCTTCTGGTTGAATACTATGCAACCAGTTGTATAAAGCAGATTTTCCCGTCCCTTTTCTACCTATTACAAAGAATTTATCACCATGCAACAATGATTCTTTATATTGGACATCAATAAAATATTTATTAAGGTTTGGGTCATATAGACCATCTATATCACCAAAATCAATTTTATTGAGTAAGACAACTTTATTTATGCTATTCATTATCTTAGTTTATTTGTTTTCTTATTTAACTTAGTAAAAAACACTACCATTTAATGTTATTTACATCGAAGTTATAATCAAAATTTCCATCCTTTGTTATATATCCATATGGACGACACTCAAACCTATACATGCTATATTCTTCTTCATCTAATATTATTTCTTCTGCGATGCATTCAATGTCTTTGATAAAATTTGGTCTCTTACATTTTTGTTCGAATATTTTTTCATATACTTTTTGTGCTGTACTTCCCTCGATTTTTCTCCATTCATTATCTACAAGATAGTAGCATGTAGATGGCATAAATTTATATCTATTAATTCCATAATTTTCATCAAATACACTATACACATCTCCATCCATTACATATGGAATAGAGATATCTAAAGAATAATTCTGTATTTTTACAGTCGCCTCCGGCACAATTTCTTTTACATCCGTGATTTCAGCGGGTTTCGCAATGGGTCTGTACCTATCTTGTTTTATATACTTGTTATGTGGCCTTAAATATAGTCTTTTTTCCTTCTTAATATCTATTCCGAGGAGTTTCTCAACAAATTCAAATTGCTTTTCATCAAATACAATTGTTATTTCTTTCTCTTTTACTACCACATAAAAGTCACGATAATCGGATACTACACCCACCTTACACCTTACCCCTTTAAAAAAACCAATTGGTTTTAAAGATTTAGAAATTGAGAACAAAAATTGATACGTGTCAAGTCTATAAAAGGATGATTCACATTCAACAATATCATCACCGTATTCTGTAGTTAATTTTATGGGATGTGCGGTTAAATATTCTTTTCTTTCTTCTTCTGATAATTTGCGACCATTTTCATCAATTACATCTTTAATGCAAGTGCTATATTCATATTCAGTATCCCTATCTTGACCAGGATATTGTCTGCATCTTTCAATCTCTACGTCTCTAACAATATAGTAGCCTCCGAAGACCCGTTCTATTTGTTCTCCCTCAATTTCATCTTCTTCAAGGCTCCGTTTTTCATAAAGATAGTTATAATCTTTATCGATAAGAAAGTATCTCCAAGACGGCTTGATTGAATTTTTATAGTAACGTGCAACAGCAATACCTTTCCTCCAATCACTTACACGCTTTAGATCTGCTTTCCAGAATCCACTTTTATCTATCGTGATTTCCCGTGTTTCAAAGACATTAACCATTTCCAATTATTTAGAATTATTTCATCAGTTTTCTATTTCCCACTTCTTCCAAAACGGTCATTTGTTGGATAGCTATCTTGTTAAGTTTGTGCAGGCGGTCGCGCTGAGGGATTCCTTCGTTGATAAATACCGCATTCAGATTCTCCATATTGGAGAGGCAGATGAGCTGGTTAATGGTGGCATAGTCGCGCATGTTAGCTTCGCTGACGTTACTTCGGCTCGGGATAACAAACAAGTTTGTTATCCTCTCGCTTCTTGTAACGTTGCCTTTCTTATCAGGATTGGCCTCGCGCCATTCCTTGGCGGTCATCCCGAATAAGGCCACATTCAAAACATCCGCCTCCTCGGCGTAGATAAGTGAGCTGTGGTAGGCATCCACCTCATCGGGCACAAGATTGGCTCGCACGGCATCGGTGTGTATATGGTAGTTGATTTTCGATAACTCCCTCTTAGCCGACCAACCAATCGCCTTCTGTTCCTCCTCTTTCAGCCGCTGGAACTCCTTGATAAGGTACAACTCAAACTCCACCGACACCCAGCTGGCAAACTTGAAGGCGATGTCCTGCTGCGCGTATGTGCCGCCATATCTCCCACTCTTGGCAATCAAGCCGATGGCGTTAGTTGCCTCAATCCAACGAGAAGGAGAAAGCGTAAAAGCGTTGAGACCTGCCTGCTGTTTAAACCCCTCGAATTCGATGGGGTTAAAACTTGGGTTGTTCAGATATTCCCAAATGCCAAGGTACTCTATCGTATTTCTGTTGCGCATCCAGTTACCAACAACGGCATTAGGCTCCAAAGTGTTTTTTTGTCGCGCAATATCTGTGATGCAGATATAATCCGCTTCGCCAACCTTCATGGTTCGGATAGTTGTATCCTTGACGTTTATTTCCTGCACCTTTGTCATAATTACATTTTATTTCAATAATTTCCTATTCCCCACATCTCAATCTGTCGCATTACCTGCCGACCACTTTCTATTTGAACTGTTGCATTTTTTGCAACGGTTGCATCTTTATTCAGTTCACCCTCACTATAGATATTGCGTATATGACGGGAAATAACAGATTTGTCTCTGTCAAACAGCATAGCCATCTGATTGAGGTTCAGCCAAACGTTTTCTGCTTCCATCAGCACTTCAATGCTGATGTAGTTGTCAGGCTGATAAAGTATTATTTCTCCGTTATTCATTTGTATTTTTGTTCCCTTTTTGTCTATTTTGCGGTCAAACATTTTGACCGCAAATCGTATAACCTATTGTTTTCCTGTTTTAAATCCAATCCGTTTACGTGGTGTTGATGGCTTCTCGCGCAATTGGTCGAGGGCATCATTAATGGCCTCTATTTGAATAGCCATCTCCATATTGTTCTCATTCTGTTCGTGAAGAATCTCATCTACACGGGCATTGAGTGAGTCCACCTTATGCGACAACTGCTCCACCTTCAAGTTGACACCTTGCCAAGCACTTACTGCATGTCGTATCGCCACAAACGCCCGCATAATGTTGATGTTGACTTGAATTGCCGTCTCCGACCGCAGGACTGAACCCAACATTGCAATGCCTAATTCAGTGAATGCATTAGGCATTTTGCGTGTGCCTCCCCAACTTGAAGTAGCAATTTGTGACTTCAAATATATATCATTATCAATGCTTTCTGGACTTGAAGTCACAATCTGTGACCTCAAACTAGTCTCAATATCGTCAATCTCTTCAGTATCAACATCAGTGGTACTCTCCTTTAAGGTCACAATTTGTGACCTTAAAAACGACCATTCACTTTTGTTCAACTTAAACATAAAGTCTTCAGGGAAACGCTCAATATTACGTTTAACCGCCTGATTCAAGACTTTTGTTTCCACCCCATACAATTCCGCCAAATCGCGATCGAGCATCACACGCTGCCCCCGCACCTCATAGATGCGGTGCTTGATAAGCTCCACCTCAGAAGTCCCAATAGTTGTTATTTCATTCTCGCTCTTCATTAGCGGTGAGTGTAATTATCTAATAACGACAACAATACATCACGTATAATATTATACGTGAATTTACAAAAGTACAAAAATAAAATGGATTAGAGAAAACTATTTTGAATAATAAGTGCTTTTTGGCCAATTAATAGATTTTCTTTGCCCAGAGGTCGGATAGAAATTCCTTTACAGGGATAATCTCAATATTGTTTTTCATACGGCGATACCTGTCCAGAGAAACAACTATCAGTCTTGCATGAGGATAGTCTTCGCCAAAAGAACGGAGTCCACGAAGTTGGTTGTCCTTGACCTCAGTACTTGACTTTATCTCAATACCCACCTGGGCATCACCAAGAACCACATCTATCTCAACACCGCTACCTGTGCGCCAATAGCTGATTTCACTTTGTCTGCCTTGATAGCCGAGATAAGCAATAATCTCCTGAATTATCAGATGCTCAAAGGCGTGTCCATATTCTGGGGACCCTTGTCGCAATCGTGAGCGATGCAACAGGTAGTTGGTAACACCTACGTCAAACATGTAGAACTTAGGAGCCTGTATTAGTTTGCGTTTCACTACCTTTGTGTATGATGGTATCATATATCCAAACAGGGTGTCAACCAGAATCTCGAAATATGATTTTACCGTTACGGAACTCACTCCACAATCAGCAGCAACGTTGGTATACACCAGCATCTCTCCACTTGTCAAAGCGGCAGCCTCGAGAAACCGATTGAACGACGGAAGATTGCGAACCACGGCCTCCTCTACTATTTCGGTTTGAAGATACACTCCCACATAACCGCTCAGTCTTCGTGTAGCATCTTCTATGAGATAATGTCGCGGAATCATACCATTATTCACTGCTCGGTCCAAATCAAAGTCTTCCAACTCAGTACTGACAAGTGGGTAGAAGTTATTGAGCAAAGCACGGCCGCCGAGCAGATTCACACCACTACGTCGCAATTTGCGAGCACTTGACCCAGTGAGAATAAAACGCAAGTCGCGATTCGCCATCAGCCAATGTACCTCGTCAAGCAAAATGGGGAGTTTTTGAATCTCGTCAATAATTACAAGCTCCCCTTCAGGGCAAGCCAGCAACTCTTCACGGAGCAACTGCGGTTGACGACTCAAGCGTTCAAACTCCTCGCTCTTTAATAAGTCGTAATAACGCACTTTGGGGAATAGCTGTTTCAATAATGTTGTCTTACCTGTTTGGCGAGCGCCAAAGAAAAACACACTTTCATCCCGCGCATCTTCTAATTTGAAATACCGTGTTATCATAAAGTCGTACTTTAAATTATCCGAATATTTTAAAGTTTCAGTTTGCAAAAATACAACTTTTTCAGATAATGACAGATTTTTTTACAGGCATTTATATCAACCCCTCGAATTCGAGGGGTTTACATTATCAGCACAGTCAAGAGATTTGGCCCCAAAACAATTATACAGACGGTCAAATTATGTGAAACTGGTTACAATCTGTAACCAGTTAAAGGGGTAGCTAATTCAATCACTTTCTACTGCTTTATAATTAATCCTTATGCTTTTTGCCACAAGTCATAAACTTCTTTGCCATAAGTTTAAACGTTTAAGAATTAATTATTTGAATTAAAATATTTGATTTTATATATAAAGTCATTGTTAAACATACAATCAGCAATGCTGGGCTCATAAAGTGATAATCTATATGTAAGTGATTGGTATTCTTCTATTCTAGAAGGTAATTTGGATAAAAAATCATTGATAAGAAACAAATAGTGATTGTCTTTATTATACTTTTCCCTTACTTCATTTCTTACTCTATTTGTTTCCTCTTGATTAATAATATTATAATCTTCCTCGTCTCTCCCTAAACAATTGTAGTAATCCATTTCTTCATGTAAATTTGTTAATTGAGTAAGATATGGATCCTTGCTATATGAATACCAGTATTTTATAATGAAGAATGAATCATCTCTACCTGGGTAACACTTGAAATAGCCCTCAGTGCCTGCAATAAATAATTGTAAATTATCTTCGATATTGAAGTTTAGTATATATTCTTTTATTTTTTCAAGTTTGTCATTGACATATTTAAAAGACATACTTGGTTTTTCTAAATCGAGTTCTCGATGTTCCGCATAGCAAGAAAGCAGACTTTCAGGTCTTCCATTATAGAAATCCAAAGAAGTATGTCTACGATAACAAATTGATTTGTTTGTGTCGTCTATTTGTGGATAATTAGCAGAAATCCACATTCCATCTCTAATGATATACGGCATACCATGGACAATTTGATCCCATTCCAAATCACAATGACAAGAACTATCTTTTCTTTTTTTTAAAGAGATCTTCTGACCCCTCTCATCGATACTTAAAAGCTTATAATTATCCAGCGGACAAATATGAATTATTTCAAAGGGCTCTTTGTCTTCGTAGGAGTCCTTAATAAAAGATACAATTGTTTTGGCAGCATAAAAAAGAGTTACTTTCTTCTTAAAATAATAAAGCCACGTTTTATCTGATTGGTCTTCACTATAACAAACAACGCCAAATTCCTCTCCCTCTCTGCATTGAACAATATATCCTATGCCAAGAAAACCTTGTTTGCTTGGAATAAAGTTGTAATCGCTAAAATTGTTTTTAGGCATTGGGTTATCTGTATTTAGCCGTTCACTATTCTCAAAAACATTTCACGTTTACGTTCCCATGTTGATTCAGTCACTGACGATAGTCCAAACATTTCAGTGAGTTGCTTCTTTAACTCGTTTAATCGCGCTTTCACATCAGGAGAATCGACTTTAATATAGATCGTGTTTGCCCCAACTACACCTTTCATGTCTTCTTTCTGCATATCTTTTGTCAGAATGGAGCAATAGTTCGTTTTTAAAACCCATGCAGCCCCCATCTCATTCAGCGAAATGGGACTTTCATAATAGCGAGGAGATTGAATAAAAATCACAAATAGTTCATGTTCAACAAATAGTTTATATAAACTATCGAGGATATCTTGACTAAGTCCAATCCAATAGTCTGGGATTGAACTACAGAATAAATTTGTATTGTCAAATCCCAAACTCTCCAAAAGCGAAACTAATGCTTCTACAAAATCTTTGTCCTTAGACGAATGGCTTATGAAAACAAGTGGTGTTTTCCCATTTTGATTATTATCTTTAGGTGCTTCTATTCTTTGATTATACTTGTCAGCTTTTATCAATGCTTTTAAGTAGGCGATACAATGCTCTAATTCTGATTGAAGGTTTTCACGAAAATCATAAAAATGATTCTTCTTACTTGTACATGCTTTAAATTCGTGAGCCTGTCTGGAATCCTCACCATAAAACGCTCTTAATAATTCTAATGTTTCCGTTTCCCATGAGTCGGATTCTATAGATAATTGTTGTGTTAATTTCTTATCATAATTGATAAACCCGGGTAAGATTTCACTAGGTTGTCCATCAGGAATTGCTAACGTCCGTTCAAGTAATCTATAAGCAACTTCTATCTGATTAGTTAATATTTCTTCAATTTGAGACATTCTTTTTTATCAATAAAATTATTTCAGTAGTTTTCTATTCTTCAAGTCTTCCAATACGGTCATTTTCAGTATTGTTTCGGCAGGCATCTCCAGTTTGGAGAAGGCGAAGAGTTTCTTTCCGAGGTCTTTCAACGAGGCGCCGAGGTGGTAAACCTCATTGTCGATGATGAGGAAACGGTCGTGAATGGTGTCGCAGACCTTTACCTCGACGGGTGAGTATTGCACGTTGTGCTTCTCAATGTCAAGATGTGACACTTTAGAATCGGAACGGGTGATAATCATAGCAAGAACTTTTGCCTTGCGTTTTGACAGCATCAGTAGCACCGACTCATCAATATAGTTATCAATAAGCGTGATGCTCTTCTTCGCCGACTTTATCAAATCCGTTGCAAAGACATAGGCATCGAATATCTGTCCATTATAGAACACACCTTCCACAGGTGGCAGCGACGTCCTTACAAAGAAATCAATCTTCTCCTCGGTACGTGATACACGCTGTTCCAGTCGTTCCAATCGGTTGTTTACAGAATAACCTTTCAAAAGATATTCCTTTAACACATGGTTTGCCCACTGGCGGAATTGCGTGCCACGCAAACTCTTGACACGGTAACCCACAGAAATAATCACATCAAGATTGTAGTATTCAATCTGTCTTACCACACGGCGACCATTCTCATTTTGAACTGTTGCATTTTTTGCAACAGTTGCCTCACGAATCAGTTCTCCCTCGCTATATATGTTGCTGATATGTCTTGATATAACCGACTTATTCCTGTCAAACAATACAGCAAGTTGATTGAGGGTAAGCCACACCGTCTCATCGGCCAACTGGACATCGAGCTGCACAACTCCATCACTGCTTTTGTACACGACAATAGAGTCGTCAGTCGTATTGACTGATGGTAACATCCGTTTTATATCCCGATTGTTGTCCATTTCTTAGCCTTTTGAACAATTTTTGCGGTCAAATTTTTTGATCGCAAACCATATATCTTATTGTTTTTCAGTTTTAAACCCAATCCGTTTTCGTGGGGTTGATGATTTCTCACGTAGTTGGTCGAGGGCATCGTTGATGGCTTCTATCTGGAGGGCTATCTCATTGTTGGTCTCCTCCTGCATGCGGTTGATGTCGTTCTGGTCATGCAGGATTTCCTCCACATAGTTGTTCAGTTGGTCCACTTTGTGCGACAGTTGCTCAACCTTCAGGTTCACCCCTTGCCAAGCACTCACCGCATGGCGTATTGCCACAAACGCCCGCATGATGTTAATGTTCACCTGTATGGCAGTCTCAGACCGCAGGACTGAACTCAACATTGCAATGCCAAGTTCTGTGAAAGCATAAGGAAGATAACGTCCACCGCCCCAATTTGAAGTTGCGATTTGCGATTTCGGGTGTGTTTTATTGTCAGTATCAGTGTTTTCTGGACTTGAGGTCACAATTTGTGACCTCAAGTCTGCATTATATTCATTCACAGATACTTGTTGTGATTTCAAAAAGAATACATCTTTTCTATCAAGCTGAAACATAAAGTCTTCAGGGAAACGCTCAATATTACGTTTGACCGCTTGGTTCAAGACTTTTGTTTCCACCCCATACAGCTCCGCCAAGTCGCGGTCGAGCATCACACGCAAGCCCCGCACTTCGTAGATACGGTGCTTAATAGCCTCCACCTCGGAAGTCCTAATAGCTGTTATTTCATTTTCGCTCTTCATTGGAGGTGCGTGTAATCTTCTAATAACGACAACAATACATCACGTATAATACTATACGTGAATTTACAAAAATACGAAAATATATTGGAGTGAAGAAAAAAAACAGCAAAATTAACGCTGACTCTACTTCACTGCCTCGCTTATCGCTTTCAGTACCAGTTCCTCCATGATGAAATAGGTGTCGGGGTTGGGGTGGCAGCCGTCGTCGCTCAACTGCTTCAAAAAGCCGTTCTGTTTGTCGGCGAGGGCGGTGTGGTAATCGACATACACGATGCCGTTGGCATCGGCGTAGGCTCTCAGTTTCTTGTTGATATCGACGATGGTCTGGGCAGCGTTCTTGATATCGGGATTCCACCGGAAGGCGGCACAGGGCGGGATGGAACTGATGATAGGCACAATGCCGTTAGCCCGGGCCAGAAGACACATCGCCACAACGTTGTCAACCACCTTGTCGGGCTCCACCCAATAGATGTTATGTGCCACATCGTTAGTGCCAGCCATGATGGCCACCGCTTTGGGGTGAAGGTTGATAACGTCAGCAGTAAAGCGCATCAGCATCTGTGCCGAAGTCTGTCCGCCAATGCCTCTGCCGCAATAATTGTGGCTGCTGAAAAAACCGGGGTGGTAGAAAGCCCAGTTTTCGGTGATGGAGTTCCCCATAAACACCACTTCAGGGTATTCACCACTCTTAATAATACGTTCATTGTCGGCCTTGTAACGGTTAAAACCAAACCAATCGTCTTGTGAAAAAACAGAGAATGTCATAGTAAGCATAAGGATGATAAACGCGATTTTTTTCATGGTGTATTTTTTTGCAAAGATAGCATTTTTTCTTGAATTGACGTGATTGCATAGCAACTGATTAACTAAAATCATGGTGACTTCTATAGGGTTATTTCCCACTTACGAAACGGATAACAGGTGGGGAAAACATCGGAGGTGGGATGTTAGATGGGTCTCTGGTCTCTAAAAATAGGAGAGTGTCAAAATACCCACACAGTGAAGTATTTGAGTTAGTCTAAAATGCGCACTTGATTCAAGATGGTATGGCGTGAAGAGGTCACAGCCAGCTGAAATTCTCATGACCTGCACCAACCTCAAAGTGGTACTTGACAATGCCGAGATCCATCTTGCCATAGCCAACCAACGTGAAACGGGCACGGGCGCAGACTGTGTGGTCGTCCACCAGTTCGAACTCGAACTTCTGCTGATGGACTGCCGTGGGTGCCAGCAAAACAGCTTCCATGCCACGCTTAAACCATTCCGGCATCGTCCCATTTACTTTCACAAACTGCTCCATTGGTCGCATGAGGTGCTGCACGCCTTGGTTGGCACCATAGCCGAGGGCGATGACGCAGTGCAACTTCTCTCCGTTGGCAATCTGATACTGGTCGGGCTGTTTGCGAAACGACAACCCCACCCAGCAACTATTCAACCCCAGCGTCTGAGCCAACAGCACCAGCCGCTCGCCATAGTAGCCGATGGCCTCGTCTGCACCTTTGGATCCAATCATGGCGAGATAGTTGCTCACCCCGCTGAATTTGCCATACTTTGCCAACCCACCTGCGAAAGCCTTCGGTTCGTTCGCCACCAATTGGATGTGCAACTTGCCTTCTTGGTTACAAATGGCAATTTCCTCATTGAGACGGTTAATAATACTATCCTCAAGAGGTTTCTCCTGATACTGCCGCACCGAATGCCGTGCGACGATTGCTTCGTGTAATGTCATATATTTCTGTTTATTATAAAATCCACTAAAAGACCTTTCTTATTGATGATTAGAGTAGCATCCATATCGTTGGCATTGCCAGGTGAAGCGGGGTCATTGCTTGGGAAATAGTTGATGTTCACTACATAGCAGTTTTTTACACACTCGACCCATCGTATGTTACCGTATTGAGGGAAGCGGTATCCTCGTGCCGCCATTTCCTTTACAACAGCATCATAGACCTTCGTTTTGCCTGTCATCCGTTGCACTTCTTCTTTATAGATTAGTGGCTACTCCCAGTTTCCGATTCCTCAAGGCGGGAGTCATATTCACCGAATGTCGTAAGGCTGTCCGGGTCAAACGGACCATTGTAGTATTCGCCGAAGTTGGGAGCGTCATTAAGGTTTTCATCACCTGCCTCGCGGGCATTGGTGTAAGCCATGACCTCCTCTTCCGGAATGCCAATAGCTGCCATATTACCCTGATTGTGATAACGCATGGTGGCTGCCATATAGTAGAGCCAAGCCCGCCAATAGTGGATGCCTTTCAATGTATGGCGCACTTTCTCAGAGCGGAGGCTTTTGATGGCTATAGTGCTGCCCTCGTAATTCTCCGGGTGATCCCTGATGATGCGTATATTGCTCTCGGTTTCGGCCACCCAATTGTTCCAGCGCTCCTCCACTTTATTCATGGCAGAGAAGCATTCCCCCACACGGTCAATAAACTGCACATTACCCATGTTCTTCCACGTCTCCATGTTGTTTGAGAAAATATTCTCAGCCGACTTGTCATAGGTCAGATATATCATGTTAATAGATTTACCCAGCAGGTTATCCAAGTCCTCTTCGGGCATTAATTCCAGCTTTTCTATGTCCTTGCTGAGCAGCCACGCGGCCACGCTGTCGTTGGGAGCCATATAATTTGCAATGTCTTCCAAGTTTCGGGCAAATCGCTCGATATTGCTCATCACCATCATCGCCGACATACGGCGGTCCTTGGCACGCTGGATATTTTCAGTCACCTTAGCCGCCACCAGCGTAAACACCAACGAAATGGTGGTACCAATGATAATCATTCCTAATTGTTTCCAGAATCCGCCACTTTTGGTGTTAACATTGACTCTTGGTGGTTTAATGTTAAGTTTAACCATATTATAGATATGTTTATTTGTCAATAATTTATCTAACTATCACACATTTACATATTTACAATCACACACAGCTATATATCATCTTCCATTTCAACGTCGCAAAGATACACATTTCTTGCGATATAAAAGAAGAAATCACACACAATTTCAAAAACCTCTACTTCGGCGGGGAGCTGTGGAGATTACCGCACTACGAGGACGGATATTGGCGGCACTGCTATTTGCTGGTTTGCTCTTAACTGGTGAGGCTGCGCTTACGGGCTTCTTTTTGGCAGGCAAAGCTTTGCTTGCAGGTTTACTGTTGACTGGGGTGGTACTCGTGGGAGTCGATGCCGTTGGCCTGTTTTCTGACACTACAGGCTCTGTCACAGCAGGACTCTTATAATCCGTTGGGGTATAGTTGCCACGGCTGCGTTTATAGTTGGTCATCGAATTGACCCTGTTGATTTTCGACGACAAGTTGTGTCCGCCGGTAGTCAGCAGGTCGTTGTAGGTGATAATGAGCGACGAGGTCTTCATATACCGTCCCGTATTGCCTTTCAGATTTGCGGCAAACCAGTTCTTTACTTCCTTCAGGTCTATCCCCACGAGGTCAAGATTGTTCTTGCCTATTTCACGCATCAACTGGTTGACGCGCCGTCCACGAAGCATAGTGTTGTAACTCTCGCGGTCGCGAATCCTCACCCCTCGGGGATAAGAGAGGAACCGTGCCAGTTGCTTGAACTGCTCCTCAGTAAGACCACCAAGCATATTTTTCACCTCCTGCAGGCTTCGGCCTATGCCTGCCTGCGTATTACGATGCACATTGCGATAAATGGCCTCAACGTCATCTTCACTGTATGTTATGTTGTGCCTCTGCTCGTTCTCGTGCAACTGCTGGTCAACCTGCTCTTTCTGATAGAGCCGAAATGTGCGCTGCGACAGGCTGTCAGCCAGCAGAGAAACCGCATTGCCAGTCAGTCCCCGCAGCGTATCAAGCAGTTCAACCGTAGGCTTATACAACAGAAAAGGTTTGTTCTTCGGAAACGAGAGGTATGTGTTACCCGAATAACTGATGTTATTATCAATAAACAGCTGATATAATGCTGTGTACTGTACCACTCGTGCCAAGTCGGTGTTGCCAAGTGTGGCGAAATAATGATAGGCTTGACTCTCGTAACGGTAGCCTATTGACTGGCTGCGCTCCGGGGAATTGAAATAGCTCACTGGCAACGACCCAGTGCGACCTAAAGTATAAACAGTATAACCATCGCAATCGATAGCGTACATAGCACCGGCAGTGTTCCAGTTATAGACCAATTCATTCAGTCCCAACTTGCGGAATAGTGGTTTGTCAAAGGGGTAGTATCCTGGCTCGGGATAGCGGTAATAGCCCTCCTGGATGGTTCCATTCTCAGACCAATCCTTCAACAACACATCAGTGATAGTCATCAGATCGCCGAATTCGGTATTCTCCAGTTCTCGACTCAGATAGGTTGGGCACCAGTCCTTGCCATTCTTCATCTTACCAGCCATCAAGTCATTGACATCCAGACTTTGCGACAACTCCTTCTCGGTAGTGGAAGCCAATAACAGGATACTCTCTATTTGTAATGGTGGCAATTCACACAATAGAGACTGACGCTCGCGACCAATGATGACCAATGTACTACTATCGGCTAAAGCACCCAATATCAGGTCGGCATCAAGCGTGAATTGCCGTATGTTAGCAAGGGCACCCCGCCCCTCCACCGGGATACGGGCACCCTGCCCGTCCTCTGGATTACGGGCACCTTGCCCGTCCACTGAAACACGGGCACCATGCCCGTCCACTGAAACACGGGCACCCTGCCCCTCCACCGGGATACGGGCACCTTGCCCGTCCAACGGAACACGGGCACCTTGCCCGTCTAACGGAACACAGGCACCATGCCCGTCCAACGGAACACGGGCACCTTGCCCGTAACCCGCAAGATCAGCATTCTTAGCAATAGCCCAAGCCACAAAGCCCGGCTGTTGACTAAAGTAGACACCGCGTGCTTTCTTGGCAAAAAGGTCTCTAATTGTCAACACCGTATTGGTGTCATCAAGATGGATGAAACCCTCGCCATTCTCCATAAACCAAGTGTTGAACTCTTCCAATGTAATCTGATAGTCAATGTTCTCCTTGGCGAAATACCGACGTTTCTCTTCGGCCGGTAATTTCATCACTGCAGGTTTATATTCGCTAAAGAACAACTCATTGTTCAGCCGTTTTATCAGCCTGTTACAGTTCTCCTGCGTAGCATTGCCAAGTATAATGAGCACATCCGTCACATAGCCGTCATATCCGATAGGATGCTTACGCAATTCTGTCTTGTGCGTAAATTGGGCAAATATAGAGGTCAACGAGTCCGTCTCAAAATGCGGTGGTATATCGCTCAGCAGAATCATGCGGCTGCTATCCGGGAACGATGCCATCCCGATAGTCTGGTAATGGAAACGGTATTTCCCCCGGAAGTCCTTGTATATGGAGTCCGCCATCTCCGTTGCCTTGCACCGATTGATGTCCACGTTCTGGTTAGGAATATACTCATACTCAAACAGCCGTGCACTCTCCCGTCTCACGCTCTCCCCCACCCCCGTCCGTGACAGAAGCAATACTGTCGCAGCGATGATTACACAGACAGCTATCAGCCAACAGAGTGATTTATGAGATTTTGATTCCACTTTTATTCCTATTAGTCATATATTTTTACTTCATCCTCTTTTTTATTAACAGGCAATCTCTACTATAGTCGGCACGATTCTCTCATCCACCCTGCTTTAACCCCAATCGGTCATTAGGACGGGAAGTACACTAATTATCGGATAATGTCTCCTTTTCATGCCATAGCGGCATTTCTTTATGTTCCATGACGTTACTATGGTTCGGCATAGCAAGCAAGCTTGCTCTGCTCTCGCCTTGGGTAACGTTCGGAATCTTGCCAACGAAACCATTTCGCCGTAGCCCGCTACGCCTACAATGGTTTCGCCGACAATCTTCTCGAAACAAATACCACTCTGGCATAAAACCTAACGACCGATTTGGGTTTAAAAATATAGTGGGTTGATTGTATCAACCCACTTTCACGATTCTCTTTGCTCCCGACCGATGGCGTACCACATACATGCCTTCAGGCAAGTGGCTGATGTCCACCATTTGTTTGCCATGGCAGTCCACAGACATCATCTGCCTGCCATGCATGTCGCTGATGGTTATCTGTCCCTCAGCCTCGACATAGAGCTTGCCTAAAGTGGGATTAGGATAAACCACAAACATTCCAGTCTCTTCCGCTTCATGTACACCAGTGGTCGGTTCGGGCATGCCTGCTGTCAACACCACCCTATATTCCTTCACCGTCACACCGTCCTCTGCCACAACTTGCAGTTTCACCAATGCTGTAGAATCATTGGTACGGGTGCGTTCAATACTCAATGTGGCATCAGAAACCTCAGTAGTAGCCGTCACTTCGGCAGTCATCAGCTGCGACGTGTCCGACACATGGACTGAATAATCAAAACCATCCTTGACAAAATTAGACAATGACACACCATCCACAGCGATGTTTGTAAGCCAGGCACTATAGATAAACACGATATCGTCTATTGAAAGCGAGTCGTTGGCATCGCCGGAACCCGGCTGGTTGTTGGTAGTCATGTTCACCAACATATAGTTAGCTGACGAAGTGCCGCTGTACACAAAAGGCACGCGCAGCTGCTGCCACTGCATTTGCGATGAAGAGGTGGTGGTACGCTGTGTCTGTGCCACGGCACGGGCTTTGTACATCGAAGTCTCGCCCACATTATTCGGTGCCTTGAAATCATTGTCTCCATGCAAAATGGCTTCCACCTGTGCTGTCGATCCACTGCTGCCGGCATAGAAACTCACCCACACATACATTGAGTCGGGCGTAGCCGTAAAAGGAAGACTATGGTCGGCATTGCCTCGCTCAGTGTAATTATAATTGTCCTCGCTCGTAGCCGAAAGGCCACCGGCATGGATGCGACCCGTGGTCATATTTCCATTGGCTTTCACTCCGATGATACTCATCGTGTAAATAGTCAGATAATGTTGTCCCTCGCCTTCCGGACGGCTACCGTTGCGGCGATAGTGGTGGGGGGTCGAAGCGAAGCTGGCCCATGTGCCGTCACTCGAAGCAAACGAGTTCCAATGTGTCGGTTCCGACTCATTGCTGCTACCGTCCCAAGCCTCAAAACCTCCATTGGGTAATTGATAAACATTTTGCCCCTTAACAGGCATGGATGCAGCCCAGACAAGACCCAGAATTGTCAATCCGATAAGAGTCCTTTTCATAAATAGCATTATTTGTTAAACATACAATGTGCACCGATAATGTCAATACGATTTCCATAAAATAACGCAAAAAACACAAAAATGTTGAGCCTTGCATCAAAAAAAATCAATTTTCGAGGAAAAAGAAGTATTTTTGCAAAAAATACTCACCGAATATAACACCATACACAGCATGCTACGAATACGCGAAATGGAGCAATGTCTCGACCAAGCCACCGAGGCCGTCAAACAGCTCGAGAATGCCCTTCTCTCCTACCAAGCCGCACAACCGGCCATCGCCATGCTCTCCTCCTACCTGGGCAGCGACGACTGGCGCAAAGACCTTGCCGACGATGAACGGGGACTCCTTCCTCCCGACCTGAAACGCGGAGTACTGAGCGAGGACGGCATATGGAATCTCCTTGAGAGCAACCGAGAGCTCCTCGAACAAATGCAGACCCTCTCCCAACAACTACTCCAGAATAAATAGCCAATAATCCCGTAAAGCCTTTCATCCTATGAAAAAAGCCCTCATCCCTCTTTTGCTACTATTCCTGTCAGTTCCGGCAGCCAACAGTCAGGAGCCAATCTCCAAAAGCCATCCCCTCACCCTCACAGGCTACGGTTTCTACGATTTCCACTACGCCACAGGCGACAACGGCGGTGGAGTCCTTGTACTCGACTGGCAGGCATCACCCTCTTTCAAACTCGGTATAGGAGCCGAATATGCCAGCAGCAACCGTATCGCTGCCCGACTCACAGGCCAAGCCACCCTGCTAACCACACCCATAGGTCAACGCCTCACGCTCGAAAACAGCTACCTCTGGCGTCACTTCCCCTCGCTCAACCTGCAAGAGTTCACCGGAGCCTTGCAAGTGGGATGGCATGCCCGGCATCTCAACCTCCATCTCGGTCTCTGCAACCGATATATTGCTGAACTCATCCAACGCAGCAACGGCGGCCAAGGCACCGTCTTCGAACCCATGAACGTCATGTTTGCCATCGAAGGCTGGTGGTACAACCAACTCGTTCCCCGGCAATGGAATATCGGCCTCCGCTGGAGCAATTACAACGACTTTGTCATCGAACGTGTGGCCAACTGGTTCTTCAGTGCCAAAGCCCTCTACCAACTGCCGGAGAACACACATCTCTATGCCGAAATAGGCATCCACCCCGTAGGCTCGCTCAACCTCACAGCCTCCTACGACGGTTGGTTTCTCCACCTTGGCGCAATAAGAACCTTTTAAAAAAACCATAACATGAAACCTCAATACCTCTTCATCCTCACAGCCACACTGGCACTTGCTTCCTGCAACCGCCTCGACGTCACCGGCATGTTCTTCTCCCACGGCACCCATACCGAGGACCGTGTAGCCCAATGGCTCGAATGGAACGACCAGCACCCTGCCACCGTCATCGCCGGTGCCCCCGACCAATACCGCGTCTACGTCTGTTCCGACATCCACCTCGAGGGCAACACCGACCGCGTGGAGCGTTTTCTGCGTGCAGAAGGAGCCGACTCCCAAGGCCTCTTCAGCATCGTCAACGGCGACATAGCCAACGAAAGCGGCTCCCGTCCCTTCCGTCAGCTGGACAGCCTGATGCGTAGCGACGCGGCTGCGGACACCTGTTTCGTCACCATCGGCAACCACGACATCTATTTCGACTGTCAGCAATACTTCCAGCAGTATTTCCACACCTCCACCTACGCCGTCACCGTGCAGACTGTGGGGGGTGCCAAAGACCTCTTCATCTTCCTCGACAGCGGCAACGCTACCCACGGCCGTCGCCAGCTGCAATGGCTGCGCGAGCTGCTGCAACACCGCAACGAGTACCGCCACATGGTGGTAGCCACCCACACCTGCCTCTTCCGCACCTCCTACAACTACAGCACCACCCCCGCCGCCAACCTGCCCGAAGAAGAGTACTACGAATTGCTTGACCTCATGAGCCAACACCAAGTCAGCCTCTTCCTCATGGGACACTTCCACCACAAAGAGCAGCACACCCTGGGCAATGTACCATACGTCATGACCAGCAACCTGAACGAAGACCCCTCCTACCTCGTGGTCACCTGCGCCGACCAAGTAGCCTACCGTTACGAAGAGATTTAGGAATGCTTGATTGTGTGAATGCGTTAATGTGTTAGTCGATTGACGCATTATTACATTTGGCGACTTCTATCAATCACCCCGAAGGGGTGAGATATGCATAACACGGTACAAGAGGACAAAGTCCTCGCAGTGCCGTGAGGAGACTGCCAATGGAACAGCATCCCGTCAGGGACGCGACAACGTGATAATCGGGCAGAGCATGAACCAAACTTGGGAGCCAGTCGACTAACGAATTAACACATTAACACGTTAACGAATTCACCGCCGCCTCATACAGCTGCGGAAACCGTTCCGCCAGCTTCACCGGCCTGCCGTTTTCCATAAAGCAATGCACACTGCGACCCGTGCAGACCACCTTGTCTCCCACGCGCATCGTGTAGCCGAAGGCAATCTTCAGCGCACTCATCTCCGCCACTTTCACCTCGACCTCCACCACATCCTTGAACGTAGTGGGATGCTTATACACGCACTCCACGCTCACCACGGGCGACACCACCCCTTCTGCCTCCATCCTGTCGAACCCGTAGCCCACCTGGTCCATCCAGTCCACACGCGCCTCTTCCATAAAGCGCACATAATTCGAGTGGTGCGTAATCCCCATCCGGTCGCACTCATAATACTTCACTTCGTGTTGATAACATTTCATATAGCGTTCCAATTTGTTTTAATAATGATACCTCTTCCGGTTGGCGAGGAGCAGTGCCGCCGACATTAGCAGCGACAGGCTTTCCGCCACAACCACCGAAAACCATATACTCCCAGCCCCGAACACCGCAGGCAGCACAAACACCGCCGCCGTCTCGAACACCAATGCCCGCACCGTGGCCAGCAGGGCGGACACCACGCCGTTGTTCAGCGCAGTGAAGAAGGCCGACGCGTAGAAGTTGAACCCCACCAACAGGTACGATGCGCCGTATATCATGAATGCCCGCCGCGTGAGCGCAAACAGCGCCTCGTCGTACCCCACAAACACCGCCGTCAACGGCCAAGCCAGCAGTTCCAGCACCGCCGTCAACAGCACCCCCAGCACCGCCATAATCCGAAGGCTGCGGGCGAAGATATTGTGCAACTCGGCATAGTTCTTCGCCCCGTGGCAATAGCTCACTATCGGCGACGACCCTATTGTGTAGCCTAAAAACACTGCAAAGAAGATAAACTGCACATACATAATCACCCCGTAGGCCGACACACCGTCCTCGCCGATATATCGCATCAACTGGTAATTGTAGCACATCGAAACCACCGAGCCCGACACGTTTCCGAAAAACTCGCTCAGCCCGTTGGTGCAGGCCTGCAGCAGGGCCCGCCAATCCATCACCGGCCGCACCAGCCGCAGCAGCGACCCGTTGGGGAACAGGAAGTAAACCACCGGTATCAAGCCTCCCGTCACCTGCGAAGCCACCGTCGCCCATGCCGCTCCGCGCAGCCCCATGTGCAGCACAACAATCAGCACAAAGTCCAGCACAATATTCATCACGCCCGCAACCACCGTCACCATCAGCCCCATCCGGGGCCGTTCCGCCGTCACCATCAGCGACTGGAACATATACTGCAAGATGAAGAAAGGCAACGCCAGCAGGAGGATGCGGCCATACTCCACACACAAGTCCAGCATCGCTTGGTCGGCACCCAGAAACAGCGACACCTGTGGCAGGAACGCAATCCCTGCGGCACCGAACACGATACCCACCGCCACTGCCGTCGCCACCAGCAGCGAGAACACCCGCTGCGCCCGCTCCTTCTGCCCCTCGCCCAGCATCTTGGCCACCAGCGCGCTGCCGCCCGTGCCCAGCATATACCCCACCACACCCAACACCATCAGGAACGGGAAAATCAGATTGATGGCCGCAAAGGCCGTCTTGCCCACAAAGTTCGACACAAACATCCCATCCACAATGCTGTAGACGGACGTGAAGACCATCATCACCATCGACGGGACGGTAAACCGCAACAGCTTGCGATACCCGAAATGCTCAGAAATACTAATCGGCTGTGCCATAACCATTCATTAACGCAACAATCAATGCTTTATTGTATCAATGCTGTGCCGGACATCGTCGCGGACTGAAGGCCTCCTGGCTCACTGCGCTCCCGTCAGCCCGCCGTAGCTCTCGGCGGCCCGCGCCAAAGCCTCCTCGGTGGTGTATCGCTCATAGAGCGTGCAGCGCGTCGCCACCGACTGGCTTGAGCACCGTTCGCCGCTGATGCGCACCAACGCCCAGCCCATCATCGCGTCGAGGAACTCATCCCCCACCAACGCCAGACGTCCGTCCACGCACCGCAGCGCCAACCCGCTGAACCCCGTACCCCCGCAATCGCCATCCAGCAGCAACTCCTCGGCCGTCACATACACCTTCGGCACACCCTCCTCCTCCTTCTGGCACAACCTGTACAGCCTCAGCCTGTCGCCCCGCTGCAGGTCGGCATCCGCACCGCACAGTGCCGCCACCACATCCAACGCCTCAGCCCCTTCGGGCAACGCGTCCTTCATCCTCACCGACGTCATCAACGCCGGCTCGCCCTCCACCTCGCCCAGGCGGTAATCCAGATCCTGCAGCAGGCCGTCGCTCACCGGCATCCCTTCCAGCAGCAACGAAGCCATATTCTCATGCTCTTTCTTGGTCAGGAAGACCACAGGCAGCTTGCTCATCAGCGTGCGGAAACGGGCGTAGGCCGTCACGCTGCCCGCAAACATCGGCTCCGCTGCATCGCGCAGCCGCCTCCACAGCGTGTTGTTGTGTGCTATCCGCTGCCGGGCAACAAACTGCCCGCGCGAGCGCCGAAGCGGCTGCTCGCTCTTTGCCGACCGCATAATCACCTTACCGCCACGGGTGTAAAACGCCACCCCGTCCTTCCTCAGCGTCCCGCTGAGGGTGACACCTTTGTGCTTCAACCTAGCCATAATCCTGTACTTTTTATAATGTCAAAAACTGAAATCCCAATCAAGGTTCATCACATCAACGATACTTCAACGATACATCAACGATATTTCGACGATAGAATATCGTCATACAAACGTAGAAATAACGTACTTCTATCGTTAAAACATTGGCCCTACTCACAGCCCCACAACACCTTACGCCAACCTTCCCAAAAACATCCACCATGCAAATATACAAAAAATATTTTTTCCCCGCCAAAAAACCCGAAAACCCAGGAAAAATTCGTATCTTTGCAATGCATATTATATAATAATATTTCACTATAAAAAACGGCAATGGACTGATATAAAAATATTGGAATCAGTAACTTTTGAGGCATTGACCACCAATAATTGATTATTACAGTCCCTCCCTCAACAAAGATTAAGAAAAAAATAATATGACAAACAGATACTTTTACAAGGCACCTTTCAGAAAGTTTGTTGATTCTTCCGAAGAAACAATTTTTGGACATATTTCAATAAATGATGAAGGAGATAGTGTATCTGAACAAAAGTATGCGTGGTCAGAAGAGATTAAAGTCTTAAAACAAGTTCTACTTCCTTGGAAATATGAAAATGCCGAAATCATTTTTGAATATTCCATTCCTCGATTAGGAAAGAGAATTGATGTGGTTTTGCTTCTTCGGGGTATCATATTTGCTATTGAGTTTAAAGCTGGACAAAACACTTTTCTACAAGTCGACATGGAACAAGTGATGGACTATGCACTTGATTTAAAGAATTTCCACCTGGACAGCCATCACCGTGTAATTGTACCTATACTTGTTGCTACTGAGGCAAACATTACAAGTCATGATTTGAAATTTTCTGTCTATGACGACCATGTATACAATCCTCTCATGTCAAATGTTGACGGGTTGCAAGACATTATCAATAAAGTAATAGAAAGAGAGCACGCTCAGCCATCTGAAGAATGTGATATTGCCAATTGGGCAATCAGTCGATACTCACCAACTCCAACTATTATTGAAGCCGCAAGTGCTCTTTACCAAAATCATTCCGTAGAAGATATAACTCGCCACGAGGCTGCTGGTGCTGCACTCGAGGATACAACTCAGTTTGTGTTGGATGTGATTCAAAGGAGCAAATTAAATGGAGAAAAGAGTATCTGTTTTGTAACGGGCGTACCAGGTGCAGGGAAAACACTTGTTGGGTTGAATGTAGCCATTCAACAATCAGTGAAAGAAGAAAATTCGCCAGAAGATGAGCGTAATCTGGCTGTATATCTTTCTGGCAACGGTCCTTTGGTAAAAGTGCTGACAGCTGCTTTGGCCAAAGACAAACAGAAAAAAGAACACGAGAAAGGAAACAAGTGTAACATCACTGATGCCAGGCGTGAAGTATCGCAGTTTATACAAATAATTCATCGCTACCGTTCGAACATGTTGGCAAAAATAAAATTACCCATTGAAAATGGGCAGTTGGAAATAGATGAAACCAAATCTATTTCCCACAAAACTGCTGGGCATGGAGAAGTAGAACATGTAGCTATTTTTGACGAAGCTCAACGTTCATGGGACATGGAACATTTGGCAGGATGGCTGGCTCGTGGTGGTAGTCGTGGAGGAATGAAGAAGATCCCAGACTTTCCTATGTCGGAAGCCGAATTCCTGATATGGTCTCTCGATTTACGAAAAGATTGGGCTGTGATTGTTTGTCTAGTGGGTGGCGGCCAAGAGATTAATACAGGCGAAGCAGGTATTGGAGAATGGATTCGTGCTGTCAATGAGACATTCCCTGACTGGAAAGTGTATCTCTCCAAGCATCTTACAGATAAAGAATATGCAGAGGGTAATGTTGCTGAACTAGTAGCAAACAATAAGAATGCGCAACAGGTGGAGCAATTACACTTGGCTGTTTCGATGCGTTCATTTAGAGCTGAAAAGTTGTCCAATTTTGTGCACTACATATTAGATAGAGATATCGTGCAGGCTCGAGAACTATATAGGAGTTTCAATAAAAAGTACCCATTACTATTAACAAGAGACTTAGAAAAAGCCAAAAGATGGCTTGAAGAAAAAGCACGTGGATCTGAGCGCTATGGAATCGTCGTGTCCTCCCAAGCATACCGATTGAAGCCATTGGCCATAGATGTTAGATTACAACCTGATGTTGAACATTGGTTTTTGGCTGATAAGATGGATGTCCGCTCATCTCTATTCTTGGAAGATGCTGCAACGGAATTTGACATTCAAGGTTTGGAGCTGGATTGGACGTGCTTAGTTTGGGATGGGGATTTTAGATATACTTCAAAAGGATGGGACCACAATGTTTTCAAAGGAAGCAAGTGGAATAAGATTCGACAAAATGAAGCACAATCTTATCAGATAAATGCCTACCGTGTTTTGATGACTCGTGCACGACAAGGTATAATTATCTGTGTTCCTGAGGGTAATCCTGAGGACCACACCAGGCTGCCAGAATTCTATGATGGAACATATGAATACCTAAAATCTGTTGGGCTTGAAGAGATATAGTGCTACTGAAACAACATAAAAATGGCTACCTCGAATGGCCATTCTATTTGGTTAAACTAAAGAATCTTCAAATTAAATGATTGCTGCACAAACTCTAATTTGCCGAAGAGCCCAAAGTAAGATAATATAATATAACAAACCCATGTCCGACACGATGACCCTTGAGCTGCGGAAAGAGTAATGGAAATTGTGATAGTTAGTGAACCTGATGAAACATCTATACTACAATCAATTTTAGAAATGACCAAAGGGATACAATTCATACTTTATAACCTTCTGGACTATGAGGGCTGGGGGTGGAAACAGTCGTGAGTAGCGGTTTTCGCGGAGAGGGGAAAGACGATCACTTGGTCGGAACTATTGATTAACGAAGTATCATCTGAAACGAATCCTTAATGAATATGCCACGCAAGACCAAACACGAAATAAGCATCCGCAGCGCGGCTGCGGAGTATCTTACCTTTGTGAGCACCATTGGCGACCAACCTGAGAGCGTGGAACTGCGATTCGGGGATGAGAATGTCTGGCTGACTCAACGAATGATGGCAGAGCTGTATGGATTTCAATCAGCTAATATATATCACTTTATTGCTTTTTATAACTACCATCCTGACATTTTCTTCGCAGTGAGTAGAAAATCTGTAATAGTCCCATCACTGACGGGAGAATCCGAGATTATGAACGAAAGAAGAAACAACTATTTCAGATAAACAAACCAATAATTTTACCCCATTATGAAGAAGATATACCCCATTGACTGGAAAGCCATGCACCCTGACGGTATGCCGACTGCCACAGACCAGTATTATGTCGGGGTTGCCAACAAGGTACTGAATATACTCAAGAAATCAGATATTGACGATGTATTTCCGTATGATGAAGCCATCCGAGACGCTGCCTTGCGCTTGACGGCTTGGTTTGAGGACATCTGCACCGGCACAGGTTTCTGGCGCACCGTGAACGAGACATGCCAAAAGCGTTACGGCAAACCTCTCCCTTTTTACGATACGTCAGAGTACTACCCGGGCGAACCCAATCCGCAGGATGTGGCGCTGCTGCTATGGGACATCACGGAGTCGTGGAATGACGACCGTTTCATCAATCCCGAGAACCCCAGTCTACTAATGACTGCCACCAAAATATTCGACATCTTCGACAACGAGTTCGAGTACGCTCCCGACACGGATGAGTTGAGGGACTACCTCGCCAATCCCTCCCTCGGCATCGACTACTGGGCTACACGACGCGCTATGGAATGGTTCTCGTTAAGTGGATACCTCTCCCTCCACAGCCGCATCAAGTTAGAAGATGCCCTCTATTCCATCCGCAATGAACGAGAGCATGATATACTCTTTTATGCCACTACGCTTATCAATGTTATTACCAACAAGCACAACATATTATCGCTAACGGCAGCTGAATGGCTCTCCGCAGTAATAAATAAACCGTTTACTATCGACCACTCGCGTCTTCTCAACCGATTATATACCGTTGTGAACCGCTATGCCACAACCGTTCAGTTTCGCGACATACTGACTGGCGACAATGTTATCATCGAAGAAGACTCTTTAGATGAAGACTGGCTTGAAAGATTCAGCAACAAACCGGGTACCACCGTAGGCTTCGGCTTTATCCAGTTCAACGACAAATGCTATCAGTGCGGTTCCATATTTACCGAACCAGCATCCGATTACATAGAGGAATACAAGGAGGAACAGCGCAAAGAAGACTACGCAAAATCCCTTGTGAAACAGAACCACGACCTTTTCTATGAAGTCAGCGGAGGCAAACACATCGTTTTTCTGAAAGGTGTGAAAGAACTGACAGACTTCTACACAAAGAAAGCGGGAATAACGGTGACACCCGATTTCGAACGACAGCTGAAGAACATGGTCGCTGAGCAAGCCGAAGACGGTATGTTGGCTCTCATGGCCACACCCGACCAGGGATTCCTTATCATCAGCCTGTCTATCCCTGCCATCAAAGCCCCCGACAACCCATTCTACAATGAGGACTATGCAAAGAAACACGCTTCCGACCTGATACTCTGTTCCGATGCCATTGATTATTCTGCTGTATGCACTCTGCTCGAAAACAACTATCTGCCCGATGCCGCACTCAACAGCCTTAAAGGCTACGATTATGGTCGCAAAATGCTGCAGGACAATGCTCAGTTTATTGTAGACTATATGTTTGCCGAACACAAATAGCCTTATGACCGACACGATGACAGCTGAGCAGCGGCACCGGTGCATGTCGCACATCCGCAGCCGGGACACGAAACCCGAGCTGAAGGTGCGCCGCTGGCTGTGGAGCCATGGCTACCGCTACCGCCTGAACGTGAAGAGCGTGCCCGGCAAGCCGGACATCGTGATGCGGCCTTACCGCACGGCAATCTTCGTGAACGGCTGCTTCTGGCACGGACACGGCGTGCAGCTTTTAGCTGCACAAATTGAAAATTCAAAATTGAAAATTGAGAACTCCGCTTGCTGCAAGATTCCGCAGAGCAATAGAGAGTTCTGGATTTCCAAAATCAAGCGCAACCAGGAGCGCGACCAGCGGAACTACCAAGTGCTGCAGGAGAACGGCTGGCAGGTCATCGTGGTGTGGGAATGCCAGCTGACCCCTCATCAGATAGAACACACTATGCGCGAGGTGGAGCTGCTGCTCAACAGCAACATGCTTGCACGCTACAAGCATGCTCCCGTCCCCTTCAACACAGGGGAAGAACAGCTCCCAGCAGCAGCCGAAAACAATATCGAATACCACAGCAAATGAAAGCATCCCTCCTCTTCAAGCAATACGTGTGGCTGGTGGACACCATCCAGCGCTGCAAGCGCATCACCCTGGCCGACCTGAACGAACGCTGGCTGCGCACAGAGCTCAGCGAAGGCCGTCCGCTGAGCCGCACCACCTTCAACCGCCACCGCAACGAGGTGGAGGAGATTTTCGGCATCACCATCGGCTGCGATGCCGACAACCGCTACTATATCGTCAACAGCAACCTTCTTCGCACTGACACCGTACAACAATGGATGCTCAGCACGCTGACAGTGAGCAATATCGTAGGAGAAGCACGGAACCTACACGACCGTATCCTGCTTGAAAGCATCCCCACCGAAGGAGAAATGTTACGACAGATAGTGGAAGCGATGCAACGTGGCGTACTCATCGACATCACCTATCGCCGCTACGGCTCTACGACCGATGCCTTCTGGACAATAGCCCCCTATTGCATCAAGCTCTTCCGCCGCCGCTGGTACTTAGTAGGAAATATCTGGAGCACAGGCTCCCAGCCTGTAACCCCTGGGGATACGGGCACCCTGCCCGTATCTGTAACCCACAGGGGTACGGGCACCTTGCCCGTATCTGTAACCCACGGGGATACAGGCACCCTGCCCGTAACCATAACCCAAGGGGATACGGGCTACTTGCCCGTAACACCAGAACCATCTAACGAAATAAAAGATTGGCACCGACGCTTCCACAGCGTCCCCCATCGTGAGAACAAGGCACTTCAGAGCATCACTTTCCGCCTATACGACTCTCTTCCAAAAGAAGTGATAGAGGAGATCAAACGGAAGCTGGACATCAACGAAGATGACTCCTCCTGTGACAGCATCCAGTACCAACGACTCCGCCAAAAGATTGCAGAGTTCGAAGACGCTGGTTATGGACAATGTTTTCTGCGGGACGAACGGATTGCCGCCATTATGCAAGACACTCTCAAACATTTCGACGGTGAGAGATACCAGCTAATATGCTGGTGTATCATGCCCAACCACGTACATGTATTGATTGAAGTGAATGAAGGATGGTCACTTTCAAGAATCATGCACGGTTGGCGTTCCTATACAGCCAAGGAAGCTAACAGAATCCTTGGACGCACTGGGAAATTCTGGATGGAAGAGTATTACGACCGTTATATCCGCGACGACAGCCACCTACAGAAAACCATCAACTACATCTTGAACAACCCTGCCAATGCCGGATTAGATGGATGGCCATGGGTTGGGGAATGGAGCACGGGCTCCCAGCCCGTTTCACAAGCCAGTGGCTTGCATCCCAGGGGTACGGGATTCCAGCCCGTTTTACAAGCCGGGGGCTTGTATCCCAGAGATGGACAAGACAGTGGCTTGTACCCCATAACGCTATCTTTCGACCGCATCACCTCGCTGATACTCACCGACGAGCCATTTGCTGTTGACCCGGACTTCGACGCCGAGGCTTTTTTCTCCGAGTATTTCGGCGTGATGACCGACGACCGCATCCCGCTCCAGCGCATTGTGCTGCGGGCTTTCGGCAACGAGCGCTATGCCTTGCGCGACCTCCCTCTCCACCCTTCCCAACAGTTGGTGGAAGACAAAGGTGAGTATGTCGATTTTGAATTATTCCTCCGCCCGACAAGCGACTTTTTAGCCCATATCCTCTCCCGCGGCCGGTGGGTGAAGGTCATTTCGCCCGAAAGCATTGCACAGCGTATCAGCGATATGCACCGAGAGGCGTTATAAATCTATTGTAGTGTACCGTTTTTTGGTACAGCGGACATGTACTTTTGCATCGTGAAACAAAAAGTAGTATTAACCCTTAAATCTTTAAAGCGATGAAAGCACATCAAACGTTCTTTATGGACTGCCACCTGGCTGGCCGCAAGTACTACGACGCAGACCTTGTATGGGACTATCTGCGCGTTGGACAATCCCTGCGTCTGGAGCGCGACATGCAGAATCCGCACGACCCCAATGCCGTGCAGGTCATTTACAACAAAGACGGCGAGAACTACCTCCTGGGCTTCATCCCACGCAGCGACAACCAGCAGCTTGCCGCCTTCCTGGAGATGGGTTGGACAGACATCTTCGACTGCCGCATCAACAGCCTCAACCCCGACACCCACCCCGAGAACCAGGTACACCTCACCATCAGCATCCGCCGCAACGGGAGCACGGGCACCTTGCCCGTATAATAAAAAAGACAATATGCAGTACGAAAAGACAATTCATCTTGAAAAAGCCGGCACTCTGGCAAAGTTTATCCCTCCCTCCGAGCGTTACAAGATCTTCTCGCTTAAGGTGACCGGCTTCATAAATCGCGATGACGTGGAGAGGGTATTAAATGAGATGTGTACCTCTGAAGGCGATTATGAAGGTGACCCTGAAGACGACATTTGGGTAGCCGACATTGAACACTCTCCACGACTTCGTTATCTCGACTTAAGCGAGAGCCAATTTGTTGGGGGTAATACTTTCCCCTACATGGGTTGGTATCCACTTTTGGAATACATCGCTTTCCCTCAAGAAATTGAGTATACCAGTGAAAAGTATAATTCGGGATTCGAGGATGCCTCCCAACTCAAAACCGTTGTGCTGCCAGATGGGATAAAAACAATCGATGGCTTCAGCGGCTGCGAAGAATTATCGAATATCAACATTCCCGCATCATTGGAAAAGATTGAATCACTTGCTTTTGCCTTTTGCCGAAAGCTTACAGCATTCCCTATTCCCCGCAAAGTAAATTTTATTGGTGGGGGGGCCTTTGCCCAATGTGGCATCACTTCTTTCCAGGTCGACCCAGACAACCCGTATTTCACCACCGTGGAAGGAGTTATTTTCACCAAGGACTGCAAAACATTGGTGGCCTTTCCGCCTGCCTATCCTTCTAAACACTACAACATCCCCGAAGGGACTGAAACGATTGGAAAAGGTGCTTTCGAAAACTGCAATCTCGACACCATTCACATACCCGACACCGTAATGAAAATAGATGCCTGGGCATTTGAATGTTCCGGACTGCGCGAGGTGTATATCCCCGACTCTGTAACCGAAATAGGGGAACTGTGTTTCCGCGGCAGTTCGAATCTAGAAAGCATCCGCCTACCGAACAATATCCACACTCTGGAAGCCCAAATCTTTTCAGGATGCAATAATTTAAAAGAGGTCGATATTCCAGCCTCTGTAATAAAAATGGATGCCACCAATATCGTTTGGAGCGAATCGCTAGAACATTTATACTTGCACAATGGTCTTGAAGAGATTACAAACGATGTACTATGCTTATACAAACCTTTAAAATATAAAGAGTTCTATCTTCCTAAAACACTACGTAGTTTCCCCGGGTGGCTATTCTACAACTGCCATGACTTGAAGGATTTCAACCTCGACCCAGAAAACCCCTATATGCAATCAGTCAATGGGGCCATCTATTCAAAAGACATGAAAAAACTTTTGGCAGTGCCCGACTGTCTTCGCAAGACTTTCAGCGTGGCAACCGGTGTGAAAGAAATTGGCGATTATGTCTTCGCGAATTTCAGCCAACTGGAGGAGGTGACTTTGCCGGATTCCATTGAATGTATCGGCCATCAGGCTTTCAACTGGTGCCATTCCTTAAAAGAGATATGCCTGCCTGCAAATTTGAAACGCCTTGACTTCCGTGCCTTCGAGGATTGCAAATCGTTGGAGCGGATTGTATGTCTGGCTCCCAAACCTCCAATACTGACGGGAAGCAACCCTCACTGGCACTTCCTCAATGATTGCAAGAACGTCACCGTTGTAATACTGCGCGACAGCCTGCCACTCTATCAAGCAGATGAAGGTTGGAAACAAGTAAAACTAATACCCATAGAAGATTAAATCAATAGGAGCAAACAAGTCTCCAATTTCCGGACCATTGACAGTGGCAAGTTTAATCCATATGTCAAAATATTAGCGGGCATTCAGCGTTATTTAAAGACAATTACATTAGTATGACTATCGTTTGGTTGATTATAGCTTTGTTGTCTGTCTATTTTGTGGTCGTGGCTTTCGGTTCGGTTCTGCTGCGTCTCTTTGTCGCAGTTGCTGTTGTGGTGTCCACCCCTGTCCGCGAAATCATCCGGCTTTACAAAAGCAACCAGAAAAAGAAAGCTCATGCTTTGCTGGCCAGTTTTTCTTTCGCCATCCTCTCATTCGCTCTCCTTATATGGTTGCTCGTCGCTACATCGTGAGCATCGAAATACTTCGCCGCTATCAAGCTGCAAAAGGTTGGAAAAAAGTAAAGCTTACCCCTTCATACCATGAACAATCAACAACCAACCACCCCTAAATCCTCCCGGCCTTTGACGGGGTGTGGTTGCCTGACCCTCGCTGCCGGGATAGGCTTTTCTGTTTCTATTCTTTTTATTAAGGGATACCCTTTCTCCGACCGACTATTATCTTGTCTGTTTTCACTTCTTGCGACATGGATATTGGTTCGTGTCATCTCTTTTATTCGAAGGTTATTCAATAACGAATAGCACTTTCTGCTATAGTGTACCGCTTTTTGGTACACTCATGATGTATTTTTGCATTGTGAAACAAAAAACAATGCCATCATGAAACCCTTAATTATCATCCTTTCAAAAGTCGGCCTTGGCGGAGGCGGAAGTTTCGGGGCATTCATTTTCGACCTTCTCGTGTTCTACTTTCTTTACCGCAAAGAATCAGATGGGGAAAGCGGTTGCCTGACCATTCTGTTGTTGCCGTTACTACCGTTCCATTTGCTCTTCAAAGGCTTTGAGAAACTGTTCCTTTTCGAACCCGAAGGCAATACATTCAATCTTCCCCCCAGTGGTTTGCTAAAAGTGATCGTTGCCCTTTCAACCATCGGTCTGTGGATAATGAGTATGAGTCTTATTGAGACTTACACAGATTCTTTAGGGTATGATATCTTTTGCGTGGTGATTCTACCAATACTCCTTTGCTTCCTTTACGTACTATGGGTGAAGCTGTTCTTTGTCTGGCTGGGCCGTTTTCGTCCCAAAGTGGCTATTATCATCTGCATCGTCTGTGTTCTCCTCGTTATCGCACTCACCATCGCGGCCATCAAACTCCATAGCCACTATACCTCTTTAGATTTTGTCAAACAATACTGGACCAAGAAATACGGGTTGACCACATAGCCACGAAGGCCCGTATATTCTAACAAAAAGACGTGCCTTACACTTCCCGCTCAAGTCCTTTCAAAAAAAACATACATTACATCTCAATGTTTTCCAATTATCTATACTCTATTTCGAGACATCTTCAATCTTCTTTTTTCAAAAAAAACTTGCCAATTCGAAAATTGTTTGTAACTTTGCATCACAAAGTACTCTTTAAACGACATGAATAATAACGACGCAATCAACACTCTTAGAGAGATTAAGGACATCATGCAGAAGTCCTCACGGTTCCAGACAATCAGCGGTGTTTCCATCATCGTCATCGGGATTTACGCCTCTATTGTCGCCCTCGGAGCATGGATTTTGCTCGGTCAGCACGAACCCTTCAGCTGGCTGCCCGACTGGTGCGGCAATTTGCTCATCAACACCCCGTCCCGCACATGGCTTGCCATCGTCTGTGCTATTGTGCTTGTGGCCGTCTCTTTCGGCACCGTCTTCCTCATGTCCTATAATAAGACCAAACGCGTCAACCAGCGTTTCACCTTCGACCACACCGTGCGCCGTTCCCTCACAGCCTTCTTCGTCCCAGCCGTGACGGGCGGTCTTGTCTGCCTTGCCCTGCTCATGCAGGGACATTATGGTCTTACCTCCACTTTCATGCTGGTCTTCTATGGCCTTGCGCTAATCAACTGCTCACACTTCACCACCTCCGACATCGCCCTCCTTGGCTACGGCCAGCTGCTCCTCGGCATCATCGACTGCTTCGTGGTCAGCTATGGCATCCTCTTCTGGTTCCTCGGCTTCGGCCTGTGGCACATCATCTTCGGCATCTTCTTCACCCTCAAAAACCGGCGAACCGCCGGTGGTATTAGACCCTGTGTCAGCACTGACAATCAAACTGGTTCCCCTGCTAACAATCAATAAGTCATGATTCCCACCCTCAACGGCATAAACAAGGCTTTCGAAAGCAAAGCGCGCCTCGGCATCATGTCGGTGCTGATGGTGAACGAGAGCGTCGATTTCTCCACCCTCAAGTCGCTCCTCTCGCTCACCGACGGCAACCTGGCCAGCCACACACGCGCCCTCGAAGAGCTGGGCTATATCCAGTGTGAGAAACGCTTCATCGGACGCAAGCCAAACACCTCTTTCTCCATCACTAAGGCCGGCAGCCAAGCCTTCAAGGAACACCTCAAGGCTCTCGAAGAGTTTATAAAAAACACCTCTGCCTAATTTTTTTGCCCTGTATCCTTTGTATTACAAAGTACTCTTAGATATAAATAATCAAAACATTAAAAATACAAAACAATGGAAAACATCAACCCCAAAAACATCCTCTCCGACAACAACTCACGCAGCAGTCTCAAACTCGGTATCAAGCTGTTGCTCATCCTCATCATCAGCATTTTACTGCTCATCCCACAGGCCATCATCATGGACATGGTGAACGAACGCAGCAACACCGAAGGCCTTGCCAATCTCGAAGTAAACGAGAAATGGGGCAACGGGCAGACCCTTACCGGCCCCGCGCTCTTCATCCCCGGCGACAGCGCTGCCAACAACCTCTATATCCTGCCCGAGACCCTCGACATCGACGGCAACATCAACTCCCGTACCCTCAAACGCGGCATCTACGACTTCACCGTCTATGAAACAGCCCTCACCCTTGCAGGCCACTTCTCCCTGCCCAAAGAACTCAAAGCCGAACAGCTGAAACACCTCCGTACCGACCGGGCAAAGCTCCTCTTTGCCATCAGCGACTTCAAGGGCTTCTCCGACAATCCCACCCTTGTTCTCGACGGCCAGCCCTCCGAACTATCCTCCGAAGCCCTCCACCTCGGCAGCCACGACGCCCTCTCATGCAGTGTCGACCTGCGGTCGCTCCTCGACAGCGGCAACCTCGACTACCGCATCACCGTGCCCCTCAAAGGCTCCGACTACCTCTACTTCCTGCCCGTCGGCCGCACCACCTCGGTCCATCTGGCCTCCGACTGCCCCACACCCAGCTTCACTGGGCGCTACCTCCCCGCCCAGCGCGAGGTCACCGACCAAGGCTTCAACGCCGACTGGAAAGTGCTGGCCCTCAACCGCGACTTTGCACAAGTGCTCAACAGCCATGCCGAGCTGAAGAAGGCACAGCCCTTCGGTGTCGACCTTAAGGTTCCTGTCGAGCAATACCAGCAGACCACCCGCAGCATCAAGTATGCCTACCTCATCATCCTGCTCACCTTTGCCGTGGTCTTCTTTGTCGAAATCCGACGTCAAACGCCCATCCATCCCGTCCAGTACGCCCTTGTAGGCATCGCCCTTATGCTCTTCTACACCCTCCTGCTGGCCTTCTCCGAGCACCTCACCTTCCTCCTCTCCTACCTTATCGCCTCCGTCATGACCATCGGACTCATCACCCTCTTCATGCGTACCCTCCTCCGCAACACCCGCGCAGCCCTTTTCATCGGCCTGCTGCTCACGGTGCTCTACACCTTCATCTACGTCATCATGCAACTCGAAAGCTACGCCCTGCTCGTAGGCAGTCTGGGCATCTTCGTCATCCTGGCCGTAGCCATGTATGCCTCGCAGAAAATCAACTGGTACCAGAAAAACTGAATGTGTTAATGTGTTAACGTGTGAATGCGTTAATCAATAATGAATCACCATGAAAACAACATCAACCTTCCGTCAGCGTTTCAGCCGCTTCGCTGCCCTGCTGCGCACGGCCCTCATCGGCCACCCTGTAGAGCTGCTCATCCTGCTCCACGCCTCCGCTGCCGCCTGTGTTGCGGCCTATCCCCAATCCCACGCCTGGATGCTCCCGGCACCCTATGCCCCCTTTGCCGCTGTGGCCGCCCTCTGCCTCTCGTTCCACCGCACGAGGAGCAAAGCCTGCACCACAGCCTATTGGGTCCTGCTACCGCTCTACATCCTTACCGCATTCCTGCCCGACGCATGGGCATCCAGTGTCGAGATCCGCTACCTCTACGCCCTGCTGCCAGCCCTTTACCTGCTGGCACGGGGTGTATGGAGCAACGCTCGCTTTTCGCAACGCTTCTACAGCATGATGCGTTCCATCCTTATATCCCTTGCCATTGCCGCCTTGCTTGCAATGCTGCTACTGCTTATCCTCTACTCCGTCGAAGCGCTCTTCAGCGACAGTTTTCACATTGTCAACCATCTCTACGTCATCTGCCTTATCCTCTGCTTTGCACTTGTGGCACCCCTCGTCTTCATCGGTCTCGAGTCGCAAACGGCACCCCCTGCCGCCACACTGCTGGAGGAAATCACCGTCAACTACATCCTCACCCCTGCCCTGCTGCTCTACAACGTGGTACTCTATGCCTATGCCGCCACCATCCTCTTCCAGTGGGACTTGCCCCAATCCTCCGTCGCCAGCATGGTCATGGTCTTTGTAGCTGTACAAGTGGCCATCGACATCGTGCGGCCGCTGCTCTCACGCCAACCCCTAAAGTGGTACTTCCGCTGGTTCGGCCTCATCGCCCTGCCGCTGGTGGTGCTCTTCTGGGTGGCCACAGGCTACCGCCTGTCGCAATACGGCCTCACCTACGACCGTTGCTATCTTCTCCTCGCCGGTGTGCTCATGACCCTCTACTGCCTCTTCACCCCCTTCCTGCGCATCAGGCCTTGGCACTGGTGCACCGCTCTGCTGGCGGCGGGGGTGCTCATACTGGCTCTGGGCGGACCACTCTCGGCCCGACAACTCTCCCTCCGTACCCAGCTGCATATCATCCGTGCCAACGCCGCGCAGGCGCACATCCTCACCCCCCAGGGCACCATCGACACCGTCGCCTTCCGTCCCGACCCCGCCGACACCCTCTATGCACCGCAGCACCGCGCCGCTTACCAAGCCATGTGCTATATTGAGCACGAACTCGGCGACACGCTCGTGCTTGAGCGCGAGCTCGGCCTCGACCGCGCCGACTATCTCGACCGCCTCAGCGACCGCACCGCCCGCCATGCACAGGCCTACCGCATCGACAACGACTGGTACCGCTACGAGGAGCAATACGCCACGCAAAACTTCTATCTCAACAACACCAGCGGCAATAGCGACATTGACATCTCAAGCTACAACCGCATGCTCCTCAACCACCGTTACAGCTCAGGCGAGAGCATCCCATACCCTGGCGGCACCATCAATGCCGACACCCTCCTTGCCGCCCAACTGGCCAAGATAGGCTACACCCTGCGCAGCAACCTCGACAAAGAAAAGCTCGACAAACACAAAGACCAGCTGCTCACCTACACCAGCCCAGACGGCTCCATCCTTATCGTTTTCTCCAGAATGGAAATATCCAAAGTCGACAGTCTCAACCACATCACCTCCGCCAGCATCTGGTATGCCCTGTCGCGGTGAACATATTCAGACGATTTCGGGGAAACACAGAGGTCCCAAACCCAAGGGGGGATACAGCCCCACACTGATGCAGAGGAAGAAAAGCGCCTCGCTGTATGGGATGAGGAAGATGACCAGAAAAGGCATACAAAGAAGCAGAGCGAAGCACAAGGCCACCGCGCATAACCAAGCGGCGCAGAGGGCTGCATTTGTGGTGTGGCTGTTGTACCGCCCGGAATACCTGCTGATACGCACCGAGGGAAACGAGGTGACAAGTGCGGCGGCCGTGGACATGGCCGGGAGGACTGTAGCGACAGCAGAGAGCTCTGCGGACCGCATGGCCAAATTGGAGATGCAGCATTGTGCGACCGGGGTGTATGTGGCGGTGGTGAGGCTAAAAAGCGGCAAGACAGTGAGCCGAAAATTCGTGCATTGGCAGCACTGAAATAGGCTGGCGGGAAAGCCCCTCGGACAGATTGAGGGACAATGGGAACGTCTCGACCAGGGCTTTTCTTTCAAACGCCGAATGTGAATAGTTAAAATGGCAATACACTGTATATTTGTTAATTACATCTCAACAAAAGGGAATCGCGGCAGCACGGCCGAAAGGGGTGGGTAAAGTTTTTTTGTCTATATGTGAAAAAAAACGTATTTTTGCACCGCTTTTTGTAGTATAAATTGGCAAAGGTTATGTTTGATTTTGAAGCCATTGTAGTGGAGATAGAAATGAAGGTTCGCAAACTGATAGGTGAGAATCGGCGGTTGCGTGTGGAGGCAGAGGAAGCAAACGAGCGTTGCCGGCAGCTGCAAGAGCAAGTGGATAAACAAAATATAGTAATTAATAATTTAAAAGAACAAAACAATAATTTAAAATTAGGGAACACGCTGACTCAAAAGGGCGATTCTGTAGAGATTAGACTTAAGATCAACCAACTGATACGAAGCATAGACAAAAGTTTGGCATTAATCAACAAATCGGAATAGTCGACAAAGAATAACAACCAAAGGCAACACAATGAGCGAACTACCGGCCACAATACGGATACTGGAAAGGCCGTACAGGATGAGAATAAATTCGGAGGACGAGCAATACTTGCGCCAAGCGGCGGCATTGATTGACTCGCAGGCCAACAGTTACGCGAAGATGTATGCCCACAACGACCGCCAGGATTTGTTGGCAATGGTGGCGCTGACCCAGATAACCCAGTTCCTGAAACTGAAGACCACACACCGGTTTGAGGACACCCAACTGGAGGACAGGCTCACCGAAATAAACCGGCTGCTCGACAGCGTTGATTAAACACTGCTGCTGGCGCGGAAGCCGGCCCCAAAACGGAACACACGCCGAGGGAGGCCTAAACGCCACGACACCGATTAAGAAATATCCTGCATCGAATCCGAAACAGTTTGTAAACTCAACACCATTTACAAACCGAGTAAGCTCAGGGGTGGGTAGGTTGTATAACTGAGACACCCGGCACTCAAATCCTATCAGTTCAGAGTTTACCATAACTCCCGGAGGATTCGGTGCAGGTTTTTTAACTATATTGAACTGAAAGACCCTTCGCCCAGCGCGCTCCCCTTAAAACCACTCAACAACAAACTATGTTAGCAATAGGTATTATTATCGGTCTCGTCGTAGGCGGTGGCGTGGGTGTATGGCTCACCACAGGCATGCTGCGCAACCGGCTTCTGGCAAAGAGCCAGCAGGTGCTCAAAGACGCCGAGGAAAAAGGTGAAATCATCAAGAAAGACAAAATCCTCCAGGCCAAGGAGAAATTCCTCCAGCTCAAGAGCGAGCACGACAAGCAGGTAAACGAGAAGAACAGCGCCATCCGCGAGGCCGAGCAGAAACTGAAACAACGCGAACAGTCGCTCAACCAGAAGGTCGAGGAACTGCAAAAGAAAAGCAACGAACTGAAACAGGTAAGCGAAAACCTGAACAACCAAATCGAGGTGCTCCGCAAACGCCAGGCCGAAGTGGAGAAAGTCTATAACGAAAGCATCGAGAAACTGGAGCACATCGCCGGCATGACTGCCGAAGAGGCCAAACAGCACCTCATCGAAATGATGACCGACGAAGCCAAGTCCGAGGCGGCAAGCAACATCATGGACATCGTCGAGGAAGCCAAGATTACCGCCAACGAACAGGCCAAGAAGATTGTCATCCAGTCCATCCAGCGCACCGCCACCGAGAACGCCATCGAGAACACCGTCAGCGTCTTCAACCTGGAGAACGAGGAGGTGAAAGGCCGCATCATCGGTCGCGAAGGCCGCAACATCCGCGCCCTCGAATCACTCACCGGCGTGGAGATAATCATCGACGACTCGCCCGACGCCATCATCATCAGCGGCTTCGACCCCGTGCGCCGCGAGATAGCCCGTCTGTCGCTGCACAAACTCGTCACCGACGGCCGCATCCACCCCGCACGCATTGAGGAAGTGGTGGCCAAGACCCGCCGCCAGATTGAGC
>JAEEGK010003109.1_pt1 | contig 41565 bp, 26 predicted proteins | sample 8958771 | NCBI WGS metagenome assembly JAEEGK01 (sample SAMN16246547, study PRJNA631951) | gut metagenome | biome: gut microbiome; feature: rumen; material: SC-attached | host: Bos | place: Iran: Karaj | collected 2018-10
TCCATCCCCATCCCAATCCCCAATCCCCAATTAAAATTATTTTTTGATTAATTAACTTATTATTATTTAAATAATATACATTTTTATAAAATTTGTATTCAAAAATTACACTAAAATAATTATTTTTAAACAAATATAAAAATATTTAATAAAAAATAACAGAAAAATTATATTTACCCAAAATAAATTAAAAAAAAAATAAATGGATAAAAATAATTATCTTTCAGAAATAAACGCATCTTCAAAAGAAGAAACAAAATCATATCCACCTCAAGTATATAATTATGGTTATATAGATGAAGATCCTTTTTCAGAACAAAGCTTTTTATCACGTCTTTTTTATTATTGGGCATATAGAATAATAAAATTATCAAATTTAGTAAAAATAAAACCGGAATATTTAGGAAAATTAAAAGGAAAATATAGAAGTGAAGAATACTTAAAAAGTATAAAATATGTATGGGAAAATTTAGGTTATAGAAATAAAAAAACATTGGCATTAATAAGAGCAGGTTTTAGAAGCAATTTAAATTTTGTTTTTATCATATTAATATTTTCTGTTGTTAGAGTTTCAATGAATATCCTAGATATAAATTTATTTAGAGAATATATGAAAAGATTTAATAAAGATTATAAAAAAGATGATTCACTATTATCAATTTTTTCTCAAGTTCAAATTGGAATTTTTTATCTTTTATTAAAATTATCTGAAATATTTATTAGAAGAAGAGGTTTTGAATATCAAATGCTTTTAGGACATAAAACAGGAACTGAATTTACTTGTTTAATATATGAAAAAATATTAAAAGTTTCTCCAGCTTCAATGAAAGATAAAGCTAAAACTGGAGAAATTATTAATTTTATGCAAGTTATGCTCATAGATTAAATCAATTAATGAATAGTACACCAAGTTTAATTACTATTCCTTTTCAAATTATTGCTTATTCATATATGCTTTTTAAATTTTTTGGAATTAGTTTTATTTTTGGATTAATTACTTTAATTATATTTCTTGTTATTAATTTTTATTTTCAAAGACAATTTAAAAAATTACAGAAAACAAGAATGAAATTAAAAGATAAAAGAATGAAAATAACAACAGAAACTTTTAATAATTTAAAAGTATTAAAATTATATTCTTGGGAAGATGAATTTTTAAATAGAATAAATATTGCAAGAGAAGAAGAAATGACTAATTTAGAAAAAAGATTTAAAATATCAAATTTAAATAATTCTATAAGTTGGTTAGCTCCAGTAGCAACAAGTATAGTAAGTATAGGAGCTTATCAATATTTTAGAGATAGATTAAGAATTGAAGATATTTTTACTTGTTTAGGTATTTTTGCTTCTATTCAAATGCCTTTGAGAAGTATTCCAAATATTTTAACTAATTTTTATGAAACTTCTATTTCAATGGAAAGAATTGAGAAATTTTTAAATGAAACTGAAATAAATGAACGTAATATTATTAGAAATGATAAAATTATGGAAGTTGAAGGTAATAGTATTAAAATTGAAAATGGTTCCTTTACTTGGGGAATTGAAAAAGGTTTTGAAGAAGAAAATGAAAGTAAAAGAGGAAGAAGAGGAGGACAATTTAAAAAAGAGAAAAAAGTTGAAAAAAGTAAAAAATATGAAGTTAAAGAATTTGAATTACCTACTTTTAGTTCTTATGGTCCAATCAACAAAGAAAAAAAAAAAGATGAAACTAAATATACTAGTTTAATTGAAGATTCAATTACAAATGATACATTATCTGATTCTGATTCTTCAACTAAATCAGAAATAAATTCATTAGGAACTGATTTAGGATTAAATTTAAATAAAGAAAATAAATCAAGAACAATATTAAAAAATCTAAATTTCGAAATTAAAAAAGGTGAATTTATATGTATAATAGGAGAAGTAGGAAGTGGGAAAAGTTCTTTAATTCAAGCATTATTAAATAATATGTTACCATTAGGACCAACAAAAGTATATGTTAATGGAAATATATCATATGTAGCACAAATACCATGGATTCAAAATGCTACAGTTAAAAATAATATTATTTTTTATCAACCTTTCAATGAAGAAAAATATAATAATATAATAGATATATGTGAATTAAGACCTGATTTAGAAATTTTATCAGGAGGAGATTTAACTGAAATAGGAGAAAAAGGAATTAATTTAAGTGGTGGTCAAAAAGCAAGAATTAGTATTGCTAGAGCATTATATTGTGATAGAGATATTTATTTATTAGATGATCCTATTAGTGCTCTTGATGCTAATGTTGGAATGAAAATAATGAAAAATTGCGTTATTAAATATTTAAATGGAAAAACTAGAATTTTAGTCACTCATGCTTTACAATATGTTTCTTTTGCTGATAGAATTATTTATATGAAAGATGGAGAAATTAATTGGATTGGAACTTATAGTGAAATTAAAGAACAAGATTTCTTTAAAATATTTTATGATAAAATGAATAAAAATCAAGGTTTACAAAGAAAAAGTTCTTCTGAAAGAAGAGATGATTTTTTAAATAGTGAAGAAGAAGAAAATAATAAAAATAGTTTAAACAAAGGAAAAGTGAAAAGAATAACAAAAGATGAAGATAAAGAAGAAGGAAGAGTAAAATTTAAAGTTTATTCAACATATATATCTTTTATTGGTGGAGTAATAATATTAGTAGCAATTTTAATATTATTACTTTTAATGAACGGATTTAATGGTTCTTCAGATATATTTTTAGGATATTGGAATGATAATCAAAGTAAAGCAAAAAATTTTTTCTACTTTTGTATTTATTCTTCCTTAGGTTTAACAAGTTGTGTAATAAATTATATTAGAGTTAGATTAATTGCAAAATCATCAATTAAAGCAAGTAGAACAATGCATTCATTAATGATTCAAAGTTTAATAAGAGCTCCCATTCCAACTTTTCATGAAACAGTTCCAAAAGGACAAATATTTAATAGATTATCAAAAGATTTAACTAGTATAGATATATTTTCCCTAAGGGAATTTAATGAAGTTTTATCATGTTTAATTGGATTTGTTTCAGCATTATTAATTTGTTCTATATATCAACCTTATTGTTTAATTTTCTTACCAATATTATCAATTGTTGGTTACAAAATATCTTCATTTTATGTTGTTTGTTCTCGTGAAATTCATAGAATTGAAGGAATTGTAAGATCACCTGTTTTAAATTTAATGAATGAAACAATTCCAGGAGCTATAACAATAAGAGCTTTTAATTATCAGAAAAAATATCAATCTATGTATCATGATAGAACTGACGAAAATTTAAAAATAAGATTAATTTTAAATGGTACTTCTCAATGGAATGATTTATATTTAGATTTATTATCTTTTTCATTTAATGCTTTTTTAATTGGATTTACTATTATATATAAAGATACTTTTTCAGCAAATATTATTGGAATTTTATTAACTTATTCAATTAAATTAGATAGAAGTTTAATTATGGGATTACATATAATGACAAGATTAGAAAATTCAATGGTTGACATTGAAAGGTGTTTAAAATATACTGAATGTCCAAGTGAAGCTCCAAAAACTAAAATAATAGATGCTACTTTAAGTCAATGGCCAAATAAAGGTAAAATCCAATTTATAGATTTTTCTGTTAAATATCGACCTGATACAGAAATAGTGTTAAAAAATATTAATTTTGAAATAAAACCAAATGAAAAAGTAGGTATTGCCGGAAGAACTGGAAGTGGAAAAAGTACTATAACTTTATGTTTGTTTAGATTATTAGAAGCAACTCAAGGAAAAATATTAATTGATGATGTAGATATAAGTACAGTTGGATTAGATATTTTAAGAAGTAATTTAACTATAATTCCACAAGATCCAGCTTTAATGGAAGGAACTTTAAGATATAATATTGATCCTCTTAATAAATACAATGATAGTGATATAAAAGAAGTTATGAGAATGATTGGTTTTGACTATATTTTAGATAAAAGTCCTGATGGTATAAGTCAAATTGTTACTGAAGGTGGTGCTAATTTAAGTGTTGGTGAAAAACAATTAATTTGTATTACAAGAGCTATTTTAAGAAAAAGTAAAATTATAATTATGGATGAAGCTACTGCTAGTATTGATTATCAAACTGAAGAAATTATTCAAAGAGCCATAGGAGAATTACTTAAAGATTCTACTATTATTACTATTGCTCATAGAATTAAAACTATTATTAATTATGATAGAATCATGACTTTAGAAAATGGGGAAATTGTTAATTTTGATACTCCTCAAAATTTACTTAAAGATAAAAACAGTTTATTTTATGAATTATATTCCAAATCAACTTTATAAAATTGGTATATTAGATTATTAAAATATTCAAATACCTTTTTTAAACAAATAATTTCTTTTTTTGAAAAATAATTTAAATATTAAAAAAATATATACAAAACAAAATTAAAAAATATAAAAGACAAATAACCTTTACTCAAAAAAAACAACAATAATAGTAATATCATCAACAGTATCTTCTTCTTCTTTAATCCATCTTTTCCTAGCTTCCTGATACAAAAATTCACAGCATCCAACAATATCTTCTTTAAAATAAAAATCTTTAACAAAATTAACTATTTCATCATTAGAAATAAATTCAAATAATCCATCACTTCCAATAACAATAAATTTATCTTCTTGACAAAAGAATCTTTCTTTAACTTCAGGAATACAAATAGTTCCAGCAAGAGTAGCATAATAATCACCAAAACTCCTAGTCATTGCTAAACCAGGCATATCTTTATCTTTCATATAAACTCTTAAAGGTCCTATAAAATTACCATATTCATCTTTCATTGGACGAATTCTTCCTCCTTTTTCTTTTATTCTTTCTGATTCTTCTGGAATATTTGGTTTATGATCTCTTGATAATATTTCACTTTCCCATATATTATTTTTTAATTGTTTACCTAATATTACTCGAGAATCACCTATGTTTGCTATTATTAATTTTTTTGGAGTATATATTAAAGATACACATGTTGTTCCTGATAAATTTGTATCTATATTTGGATTGTTTAATAAATTTTCATTTTCTTTTATAAATGTTTCTGTTATTACTTCAGTTAAATTGTCATTTTGGACATTTAAATTTTTGTTTTTTATTAAATGATTTAAATCCATTGGTAAATTTTCTCTTATATATCCACTTACTTCATGACCATAATAACCATGACCATCACATATTCCCATATATATATTTGAAAAAGAATTTCCAAAATTTTTAAATATGAAATAATTATCTTGATTTACTTTTTTTTCTTCACCTGATATTCCTGTTTTACTTATATCATGCATACATTTTATATTTTTTATTAGATAATTTTTAGATTCTTTTATATTTAATAATGAAAATGATGTATATGTACCATTTATTAATATTTTTTGAAAACATGTTTTTTCTTTTTCATCTTCTTTTTCTATGTTTTTAGTATTTGAATTTATTGATTTTATGTTTTTTTTGTTTGTTGTTTTTTGATTTATTTTTTTTTCTTTGTGAATGTGATTATTTGATAAATTTATTGTATTTGATGTTGATATATTTTTACTTGTATTTGTACTTATTGATTTACTAAAATTTTTTGAACTTGATTGTACTATATTTATAATTTTTTTGGATTTAAAATTTTGGAAAATATTTTTAGAATGAAATGAATTTAATTTTAAATTATCATAAAATAAATTATTACTGTGATTTTTTTGATGATGAGTTAATGGTTTTACTTTCTTTGTTTTATTATTAATTCCATCAGAACAAAAAGGAGAAAAGGTTTTTTTATTAATTGTTATTTTTTGCTTTGATTTAGTACTTAAAGATAATATTGGAGAATTACTTGAACTTAAAGGATTAGAATGAATTTGAATTGCATTTTTTTTTTGAAGATGATTTTGAAAATGAATTTTATTAGGAGAATATTTATTATAACTTTTATGATTAGACATTATTGTATTTGAATTAATTATTGAAGATTCATTTAATGAAATAGAATGATTATTATTTATATCATTTTTATTTGATGTATTTCTCTTAGAAATTGATTCAGAAATTGTATTTTTTCTATTATCTTTTTCACTTATACTTCTTTGTTTTTGTTTTTTAGGTTTTATGTTATTTTGATTTGGAGAAATACGATATGATTTTGTTGTTATAAAAGATGAATTTTTGTCTTTATTATTTGGTTTTAATCTTAATGATATTGGAGATGGAGTTATTTTCCTTATTTTCTTTGGTTTTGGAATTTTATCATTTTTTTGATTGTTGTTTTTTAATTTAAGGTTTTCAAAATTTAATAAATGAGTTTTTTCTAATAAAACACTTTGTGATGTTATTGGATTATTCTTTTTTTTTGATGGAAATTTATAGGCAGACATTTAAAGTAAAAAATATAAGTTTTTATTTCATTAATTTTAAATATTATATTGGATTATAAATTCGATTGCTTTAATTCCAATAAATTTCTCAACATTAATTTATAATAAGAGTACATAGAATGTTTAATTATATTATAATTCAATTTTTAAAAAGAAGATTTGGAAATTTTTATTAAATATAAATTCAAAAAAAAAGAAATACTTTTTTGATTATATAAAAATAAATTATTCTTTAATTTTTAATTTGTTTTGAAACCAAAAAAAAATAAGATAAAAATAATCAACAAAGAAACCTTTTAAATTCTTGTAATGAAAATGAAATTTTTCACAATCTTATTCTATTTTTATATTAATAATGTATGAAAAATAAAAAATTCGTTTAACAAATTAAAAATTATAATTATTTGGTGAAATTGTTAAAAAAATTGTTTAAATCAAATGAATAAATTAAAACTGATAAAAGATATATAAAACAAATTAAACCAAATTAAAATTTTAAATTATTATTTTATTAAGTTAAAATTTTATCTAATCTGAATCTGAATCAAAAGCACCTTTTAATCCAATAATGAAATTTGTAAATCCTTTTGTATAAATATAAATTATAAGTAAATAAACCATAATTAAAAATAATAGATATAAATCAATCATTTTTGATTTAACTGAATAAATTTTTATATTACCTGAATTATTTTCATAAAATTTCATTTCTGTATATTCATAAGATTGTCTTTTTACTTTTTGTAAATAAGTAGAAAAAAAGGAATAAATATCATTATTTAATCTAGAATTTTTTTCAATTGAAAGAGGAAACCTTGAAATTTTTTTTAAATAATTAATAAGTGAATCAACATTTTTATCGTCAATTAAGTTTTCTTCTTCTTTAAAAATAGTAAATTTATTTAAATTATAATCAAAAATAAAAGCAAGAAGTGATTCAGCAATGAATTTAATATTTCTTTTTAATTTATTTTTATCTAATTCAACATCAGTAATTAAAGTCCTATTAAAATTACTTTCAGCAGCTTCAGATAAAGAACTTAAAGTGGCAGATAAAATTTTTTTTTTAGAAAATTGTTCATGTTCCCAAGGAACATATTTATTACTTAAAAACACTTTTTTTTTATTATAAATTAAATTAAAGTTCATATTTTGAGAAGTAGTATTAAATATCTTATAAATTTTATTTGGAGTCATTTCATGTTCTTTTGGGAAACGAGATAAATGTAAATACAAATCATCAGTATCATTAAGAGAAGCAAGTGAATCTAAACATAAAACATATTGTAAATTCTCACTAATTCCAGGTTCAATAGAATTTAAAAATTGATTAGTTCCTTCAAAATTTAAATTACCTCCAGAAGTCATAATAAATAATATATCATGTTTAATTACATTTTGATAATTCTCATAAAATTTAGATAATATTCTAATTAATTCCATTAAAGCAATAAATCCACTTCCATTACTATTTATTCCATTTGGCATATCTGAAGCTATTGAAAAAGAATCATAATATGTTACAATTGCTATAATTGGATTTGGAGCTCCATTATTTGAGGATACTTCTAAAAAACCATAAAAATTTTCTAAATTTAAATTATTATGCAATTTAGGGTCTTTAATATTTAAGGAAAAATGAAGAAAATTCTTATTTAAACCTAATTTATCTAAAATATTCTTTTTTTCTGTTCCTGATTCTTGATTATATTCATTTTTTAATTGATTTACTACATTTGTTAATTCTTTATTTTCATATGTGAAATAGACTGGTAAATAAATTGTTTGTTCACTTAAGAATATTTGAATTTTATCTATTAATTTTTGGAATTGTTCTGAATAAGGTGCAATAGGTAAAATAAATAAGATTGCATTGGCTGTTGATTTTAATATTTGTTCAATTTCTGATAAATCTGCAATTTCTATTAAAGGAATTAATGCTATTTTTCTTAAACAATCTCCTTTATAATAGCAACCGATATAATTTAAAGAAGAATATTGACTTCCAAATTGAGAATCATTTGATTCATATTGAAAAAGACGATAGGCTTTTAATGATTGGGAACATTGCTATTTTATTAATTTTTGTTTTTATGAAATATTAATTTATTTTATTCTTACTATTATAAATGAAAGGTTAAATATTAATAAAACTGTGAAGATAACTCTGTAATAATCCATTTTAAAATTTTTGATTTTTAAAATGATACATTTAATAATTAGATTTAAAATATTAATAATAATATATATTATTTTTTTAAAAATTTTTTAAATTTTTTTAAATTATTCTATTATGATCTATGAATTGATATTCAATAAAAAATTTTGAAAATAATAAATTAAATTTTGTTAAAAAAAAAGAACATAAAATTAAAGTATATTATTGGAAAAATTTCATAAAATCTTCAAAAGTAATTTCTTCTTTATTTTGAGCAATTTTTTTCAAAGTGACTTCTAATTCTTCACTTAATTGGAATTCATTTCTTAAAATTTCTTGAATTTTAGAAGTAGAAATAGTTCCATTTAATTCTGGATTTCCTCCTAAAGCAATAAAAGCATCTTTAGCTTCTTTAATTAATTTATTTTTATATTCAATTTTTTGTTTAGCAATAATATATTTAAAATCACTTTCATTAATATAACCTTTATTAGCCACATCAGCTTCTGCCATCATTGCAGATAATTCATCATGATTAGGATAAATATCTAATGAATTTAATATAAATTTTAATTCTTTCATATCTACTCCTCCATCTAAATTTTTATCAAATAATTCAAATATTTCCTTAATTTTATTTTCTTCATCTTTATCTAATGAATTTATATAATCATCATATGACATTTCATTTTGGGCTTTTTCTTTATTTGGATCCATAGATTGTTTATTTTCTTCTAAATCAGACATTCTGTTATTTAAATTAATAATTGAATTTTTATTTAATTGAAAAATAATGTCTGAAAAAAAAGTAGCAACAAGACAAGAAAGATTAATATTTGAAAATTTAATTAGACAAGATATGCAAAGAGGAATAAGAAGAAGTAATCAATTTTCTCAAGAAGAAAGTCTAAATAATCAAAATAATTTTCAAAGTAGAACCCAACCAAATAATATGATAAGAAACGAACCTCAATTTCCAATTCAGAATAATCCAAATATGATGAATAATATTCCCATGAATAATAAACCTCAACAAATTAAAAATAGGAGATTTAATATTAAAAGAAATATAGGGAAAAGAGATGCTATTTGGGAACAGAAAAGAAAAAGAAAAATGAGTATGATGAGTAATAATAATTATAATCAAGGAATGAATTATGGAAGACAACAACAAGGAGAAATTCAATATAATCAGAGAAATGGATATAATCAAGGAAACAATCAACAATATGGAAATACTCCAAATACTAATATGAATCAAAATTATAATAGGACAATGCCAAATCCAAATAATAATTATCAACAACAAAATTATAATAATAGACCAACTCCAAATAATTATCAACAACAAAATTATAATAATAGACCAACTCCAAATAATTATCAACAAAATTATAATAAAATACCAACTCCGAACAATTATCAACAACAAAATTATAATAATAACCCAACTCCAAACAATTATCAACAACAAAATTATAATAATACTCCAACTCCAAACAATTATCAACAACAAAATTATAATAATAGGCCAACTCCAAATAATTATCAACAAAATAATTATAATAGACCAACTCCAAACAATTATCAACAACAAAATTATAATCGCTCACCTCCAATGAATTATCAACATCAAAATTATAATAATAGACCAACTCCAAATAATTATCAACCGAATAATTATGGTTATGATAATTTAAGAAATAGAACACCTTTCAATGAAAATTCTTTCAATAGAAATATTCAAACTCCAATGAATAATTTAAATACAATGTCAAAGAGACCTCCAAGCAGACCTTTTCAAGAAGGAGATATATCTTTTAAAAACCAAAGAATGAATGCTAATCAAAATTATTATCAAAATCCTCAAAATAATTATAATTATAATAATAATTATTATTAATTTTTCAAAATTGTTTTTCTATTTTTTAATTTTTTTTTTATTAAATATAAAACTTAAAATGGGTGCAAATCAACCAAAAAGAATGAAATATAGTATCCCTTTAAATAAAAAATTAAATGAAATTATTTTAAATGTAATCAATCCAAAAAGTAGTTTAAATAATGAAGAAAAAATAAAAGAATTAATGCATAAAAATATTTCACAAGGAATTATTCGAAGTAATTTTTCTCAAACATTTAATAAGAGAGAACGTGGGATATATAATATTACTTCATTAATGAATTTAATATATACAAAAAATACTAATACTTATTTTAAACTTTCTTCTAATAATACAATATATGAATCTATTTTTAATTATGATATAATAGAAAATAATTTTAATGAAGAAGGAAATGAACAATTTAACAAAAAAAAGAAACATTTTTTTGAAGAATGTTTAATACTAAAAAATTACGAAAGAGATTCATTTAAAGTACCTAATGAATTATTGGATATTTTTCAAGAAAATAAAGAAAATTATAACTCAAATTTAAATAACCCAAAAAATAAAATTAATAATGTGAATGAAAAGAAAAACAATAATTTAAATAATGTCAATACTGAAAAAAAAGGAAATAAGACAAACAATAAAATCATAAAAAAAAAAAAGCATAATAAAAATCCAAAAAGACCTCCAGTTGTAATAATAAACATGAATATAAAAGATTTATATAAACTAGATTCTTTAGAAAGATCTTTAAATGTTGTTGATAAAAGAAAAAACAATAAAAATACAAATAATAATACTAAGAAAGAATTAGAAAAATTAATAACACTTAATGGAACTATAAACCCATCAAAAGTAAATGATAATTCTTTCCTCAAAATTCTAAATATATTACAAACACCAAACAAATAAAAAAACAAAGAATTCATGAAAAATAAATAGGATATAAAAAATAAAATAATTTATATTTATAGAATAAAATAAACCAAGAAAATTAGAATAAATATTATTTTTATTTTTTTGATTAAATTTAATTTTTAAAAAATACAACTTCAATTATAAAATGGAAAATGAAGAAAATGAAATAGAAAAAAAACATCATTTATTACTTGAAAAATTCTTAACAAAAGGAGATATAAATTCATTTAGAAAAATGCTAAGTATGGATACAAATCCAAAACCAAAACCAAAAAATAATAATTTAATGCGTTCATTAAAATCAAATCCAGGATATTTATATAGAAAATTTAGTAACAATCAAAATTATGTTAAAACAGATGATTATTCTCCTTTAAATGTATATAGTGGATATTCCAAATATGATGATTATAATTTAGATAGAAAATCTCCTTTTAAAGATCCTGATTATAAAGAAAAATGTTTAAAAGGAAATTATAAAGTTTATTCTATGAAATTTAATCGAATGAAAATGAATTGGGCTAAAAGAAGAGGAATTGCTTATGAAGATTTTCAAGTTCCTAAAATTGAAAGTTATCATAAACACCAAAATAAACTTTTAGATGGAAGTTCCTTAGGTTTAAGATCAATGGAAATTGATGTTTATAGTCCAGAAGATGAATTAATTAAAAGGAATAATGAAATAATGAATAATTATTTGGAGAATAATAATATTAGATATAGTCAAAGTTTGAAATTACCTAGAATTAATTGTCATGGGAATCCAAATAGAATTTCTTCTAATAATAATCTTAATAATAATTACATAAATAATTACCAAAGTATAAATATTAATAAATTAGATATTTATAATAATTAATATATGAAAAAAAAATATCCTCTTTTTAATTTTTTTTCTTAAATTGGACCATTTATTATTATTTATTTATGTGATAATTAAAGATAATATTTTTATTTTTTTTTAATTTAAAAGAGAAAAATGAATTCAGAAGAAATTCCAATGAATAATGATTCAACAATAAATGTTAAAATAAGAACATTAGATAATGAATTTAAAGTAAAAATAAAAAAAGAAGATAAAATAATGCAATTAAAGGAAAAAATAGAAACAGTAAAATAGAATAAATTTATAATTATTAGATAGCAAAAGTTCCAATTGATAGACAAAGATTAATTTTTAGAGGTAAAGTGCTTCAAAACAATGACTCATTAGAATTATGTAAAATCACAGATTCAGATGTAGTTCATTTAGTTGCAAAAATAGGAGAAATAAATGAAAATCAAAATAATCAAAATCAAAATAATCATCAAGATATTCAAAATTTAGGAAGAAATTTACTACAACCAAGAATGTTTAATTTAGTAGAAACAATTTTTTCTCAAAACAATCAAATAAATAATTCAAATATTTCAAGAAGAGCTAGAAGAAGTATTTTTGGGCAACAAAGTGAAATTGACACTAATGAAATTAAAGAAGTCATATCTCAAAATATATTACAAATAAAAAACTTAATAAATTATGGTAATTACCAAGATCTTAAACCTCAAAATCCAAATAACACTAAAAATTCAAATGTAAATTTGGATGAAACTTTCAAAAAAAACATAAACAATAATCAAAATCTATCAAATATTAACCCAAATATAAACTCAAATTTAAACCCAAATTTAAATGTAAATAAAAATACATCAAATATATCAACTAATGATACATCAAATGAAAATAATAAAAATTATAATTTCAATTGTTATGATTTAAATAAGAGAATATTAAAAAAAGGACAATGGGTAGATGTAAAAGATACAGTAGATCAATGGTTAGATGCTCAAATAATGGATGTAAAGCCAGATAACAGTGAAGTGTTTATACATTATATAGGATGGGCTGATAGATGGGATGAATGGATTCCAATGAATAGTCCTAGAATTATGCCTTTTAGATATCATACTAGACAAAGTGTCATTAATGATTATACTTCACCTTTTCCTAATAAGAGAATTGAAATTAATAATAATTCACTAATTAATAATTGTGATAATGATAAAAATAATTTTTTTAATGTTTTTAAAGAAGTTGATGAAATCAATCAAATTGCTAATAAAATTAATGAAAAGTTTAAAGATGTTAATTGTAATGATAATAGTGAAGATAATCAGAAAAAAATGTATTATGAAATTAAAAGAGCAATTCCATTTTTTGATAGAATTGGAAGAATGTATGTTGATATTGCCACTTATTTAAATTATTGTATAAGGAATAATAAACTTGAAGAATTAGATAAAAATTTTTTTAAAGATTGTGAAAAGAATAATAATGAATTAAAAAAATATAATGAAGAAGAACAAAAGAAAGTTAATGACGATATTACAAAAAATTATAATCAAAGAGAAATAAGAAGTGGAACTTTAAATATATTGCCTCCTGTTAATAAATTTGAGAATAATTTTATTAATTCAATTCCTGTGATTGATACTCCTCATTTAATATTTAAAAGAGATTCTTATAGACATCCAATTGTTGACATTTATATTCATAATTATGTTGCACCTTATGAATCTTCAGAAATCAATTTAAATAACAATAATAATAACAATAATAATAATAATAATAGTAATAATAATAATAATAATAATAATAACAATCACAATAACAATAACAATAATAATAACAATAATAATAATAACAATAATAATAATAATAACCATAATGAGAGATTTAATATTAATTCTAGTGCTCAAACTAATATTAATCAAAATAATATTGAAGAAAATATTGTTAATAATCCTCATGATAATAATAATAAAAGTTGTGATAGTGAAAATGATGATGATATTGAAATAACTGATCTTCATAAAAATAATTCATCTAATTCAGAAACTACAAAAAAAAGTAAAAAAAGTAGTAAAAAAGAAAAAGAAAATCCAAATTTATTAAATCAAAAAAGAGACAGAGTAAAAGACAATAATAATTTAGAATCTGAAGAAAAATCAAACAAAAAATCAAAAAAAGAAGATAAAAAATAATTAAATAAATTTCTTCATTAAATAAATAAATAAATAAAAAACTTATTTTTGCTAAAAAAATATAAAAAAAAATTTATAAAAAAAATTCCTTAAAATAAAATAAATAAAATATACAATTTATCATTCAAAAAAATTACATTAAAAAAATAAAAAATAAAATTATAACTACCTGAAAAAAAACAAAAAAAAAATTAAAATCCAAAAAAAAAATAAATAAAAAAAAATGTTACCAAAAAACCTAATTCAATCTCCTGAGGAAGATGAAAAAAAATTATATCGTCCTCAATTTCTCCATTATAAATATCGTACATGTCTAGAAAAGAATGCAGGAACATTAGAAAAATATGATCCAGCAACAATGAAATCTCTTCAAGCAATAATGTTAAATACAAAAATGCCTTCGGTTACATCTCGTCGTCTTCACACTAGTGAAAATACAAGACCAAATTTTGATGAAGAAATGAAAAAAAATCAACAAGTGATAGTTCCTCAATGGTTAAAATATGATAAAAATTGTTTAAGATTTGAAGGATATTTTGATGAACATGTTACTGAAAGTGCATATGAAAATTGGAGAATAAGACCTTGTACTCTTATTTATTATTTAGATGATGATTGTTTACATGTTATAGAAAAAAAAACTGAAAATTCAGGAATTCCACAAGGTGAGTTTATTAAGAGAAGAAGAGTTAATACTGAACAAAAATCTCCTGTTCATTGGAAAGAAATTGATATTGGAACTAATTTATTTATTTTTGGAAAAAATTTCAGAATTTGCTCTGCTGATAAATTCACTGTTGAGTTTTATACTAGAAATGGTTATGTTTTAAAACCCAATATTCCTATTCCTGAAATTGAACCTGATCCTAAATTTAAAAATATTGATTATGAAAAAATGAGGAAAACTATTGCTGAAATTAAAGAATATACTGAAGTTTCTTTAAAAGGAGGACATCCTAATGGTGGATTAAAACAATTTTTAGAAAATGATAGAAAAGTTTTATCTTTTGATATTTCTTGGTATGATGATAAATATGATAAAGAAGAAAAAAGATATAAAATGAATTATTATTTAGCTGATGGTCAAGTTGAAGTTTGTGAAATAAAAGTAAATAATTCTGGAAAAGATCCTTTCCCTCTTTTATTAAGAAAATCTAAATTACCTAAAAAACCTCATATGACATATTGTCCTGGTTTAGAAGTTCCAGAAGATCAATATTATAAACCTGAAGATTTAAAAATAGGAAATTATGTTGATATATATAATAGACATTGTAGAATAATTGGATGTGATGATTTTACTAGAAAATGGTTTAAAGATAATTTAGGAATTGATATGGAATCATTTAAATACAAAGAACATCAAAAACCAACAAGAATAATGCATCCTATTCCTCCATATAATGGATTTGGTTCTGAAGAAGATTCTTTACTTAATGTATTTTATTTAAATCCACAAGGAAAAATGAAAGAATATATTACTGAGAAATTTAAAAGAGATAAACATATTCTTAGATTTTTAGCAAAATTAATTTCACCTAATCCTTCAGATGAAGAAAGAAAATTCATGGTATCATTCTATTTAAGAGACTTAGCAGTTCAAGTATATGAATTACCAATGAGAAATAATGGTAGAATAACAGGTAAATTTATTGAAAAGCAAAGAATTAAAAATCCATATACAAATCAATATTATCAAGAAAAAGATTTTGTAATGGGAAATAACATATATATTAATAAATTTATATTTAGATTACTTGAAAGTGATGAATATACAAGAAAATATATGAGAGATAATTCAGAAGTTTTCAAAGATTCTGATATTAATTTAATTTATAATAGAATTCATGCTGTTGCTCAAAAACAAGGAGATGAAGATGAATTTCTTGTTAAAATGTTGGCTTATATTGATCCTAATGGTACTAATTGGGCTAATTCTGATGCAATTGAAAATGGTTTTAAAGCTTTAGGTGTTACTTTATCTCCTCAACAAGTTTCTACTATTTGCGGATGTTTAAGAAGGGAAGGTATGAATTATTCTATGGAAGATTTGTTTAATTTAATGAAATAAAAATGTTTCTCCTATTCTTATTTTTTTGATAGTTTTAATTTTTAAAAAAATAAATGTTTTTTGAATTTCTTTTTTATTTATTTAAATTTTTTTTCCTTTTATAAAGATAATGTTTATTTTATTATTATAAGAAAAGATAAATACTATTATAAAAATATTTGGGTCTAAATAATTTATATTTACATTACATTATAAGATTGTAAAACAATAATAAATTCAGCAAAATATACACCATTTAATTTTTTTTCTTTCTTCATATACTTCAGTTTCCATTTGTTCATAATAAACATTTTCTTTAATTACTTCATTATTTTTTATCTCGCTAATTCTATTATCCAAATAACTTGGTCTAATTTCAGTAGTACTTGGTCTCAATTTGACTGTTAAAGTTGAATCTCTTTCATAATTTTCATTTAATTTTTCATAAAATTTGGTAGAATATTCTAATTGACAATATAATGTTGTTATAGTATAATTTATTAAATCATTTACATTTTTATTTTCTTTTACTGAAATTTCAATAAAATAATCTAATTTATTTTCTTCTTGAAATTGTTTTCCTTCATTAAAAGAAATTTTTCTTTCAGAATCTAAATCACTTTTATTTCCTATTAGAATTATAATTATATTTTCATTAATATATTGTTTTAAATTATTTAACCAATTTTTTAAATTATTAAAACTTTCAATATTATCCACTGAATAAACTAAAAAAACACAATTACAAGTTTTATAAAAATTGCCTATTATTGGTTTTGAAATTTCTTCTCCACAAACATCCCATAATTGTATACAATATATTTCATTATTTATTTGATAATTTTTCCAAAATAAATTAAAAGGAGTTGATTTTTTATAAGTTTCTATAAATTTGTTATTTAATCCTTGTTGAATTAAAGAAGTTTTTCCTACTTGAGAATCTCCTACTATTATTATTTGAAAAATTGTTTTTGCTTTTATAGTTGAATTATTTTCTATTAATTGAATTTTTATAGTTTTATCCATCAAATTATTTTATATTTTGAAATTTTAAAAAATTAAATCAACTTTTTATAAAATAACTATTTAACATTGATATTTTAAATTAAAAAAAATAACCAAAATAAAAAAAAATTCATTGTTTATATTTTCTATCTTCTTCTTCTTTTTTTTTCTTTTCAGCTTCTTCTCTTAGTAAATTTTTATACAAATCTTTCCTTTGTCTTTCAGATAGCTTTAGCATAGATTTATTTTGTAATTTAAAAATATCTTTATTAAATTGAGCAATTTTAGCTTCTCTTTCCATATTATCTAAAACAATAGTTTCTCTAGCATTATTTTTTTTTGATTCAATTGCATTATCTTTTTTTTCAGCTCTATTAAATACCATTTCTCTTTGATAATCCAATATATTTAATCTAACTTCTTCATCTTCATTTTTGTTATTAATTAAATTATCTTTTACTCTTTCAAATCTTTCTTTTTGAATTTCTTGTAGTTTATGAGTGTCTTCTTTTTTTCTTTGTTCAATTTGTTCCCTTCTTTTATTCATTTCATTTAATTTTTTTTGAAATTTTTTCACTTTCTTTAATTGAATTTTATCTTGTTCTTCTCTCATTTCTTTTATATATTCAAAATGTTTCTCTCTATTATTTTTTTTTTGATTTAAGGATTTTACTTTTTCTCTATGACTCCAATATGCTTGAGTGTATTTATGTATAAATTTATCATCTCTTTCTTTCATTAATTGCTCATATTTTTCATCTCTTATTTTTAAATTTTTTATATGCTCATTGTAACTTTGTTTTAATTTATCATTATAACTTATATTTCTTTTTTTTTTAATTTCATTTAAATTATCTTCAAATTCTTTTAATTTTAAATTAGTTCTTTTTTCTTCTTTTAATCTCTTTTTTTCATAACTTTCTAATATTTCTTCATGTTGTTCTAATGCTTTTTGTGCTTTTTCTTCTCTTATTTTTTTTATTTTATTTATTGTATTTCCTTCAGTTGCATAATATCTTTTATTTTGTAATATTTTTTTTTCTTTTTCTCTTAATTCCTTTTTAACTTGATTTACTCTTTTATTTTCTCTTTCAGTTATTGTTTCTTTCATATGCTTTACTAATGGTTTATATGATTTATTTAATGAAACTAAAGATTTAAATCTTATTTTTTTCCCCTTTTCTATTGTATCTTGTAAATGAAAATTTGATATTATTTTTTTATAATCATACTCATTTGATTTTTGTAATTGAAGTTTCGCAATTTCTAAATCTGCATTTCTCTATATCTTATTATATAAACTTTACATTATATCGATAATTTGGTCTTCTATTTTCTTCTGACAACATTATTTTAGTATTTTAATTTTTTTTGTTAATTTTATATAATTATATTAATATAACAAATATATTTAAATTTAGATATATTATAATACAGTTTGTAAATAAGGATTCTCTTCTTCTTCTTCTTCTTCATTGACATCAGTTTTTAATAATAATCTAAATATATATCTAGAATATTGGTCATATTCATTTTTGTTTAAAAAATTTTTTAAAATATTATATATTTTAGCTTCTGTAATATAATTTTGATACTTTTTAAGAAATAAAATAGCTTTATTAATTCCATAATCTTTTATTAATAGTTCAAAAATTTCTTCAAAATATCCTTTAAATAAAAGAATATTTAAACCTAATTGTTGTAAAAAAGAATTTGTTTTTTCTTTCATTAACATTAATCCTAAATCTTTTTCTTTAGGTAAATTTTTATTATTTAAAAACAAATTAATTAAATTTTGTTTGTCTTCAATTTCTTCATAATAAGCATTAAAAATTTCTGAGTAAATAGAAATAATATTATCTTCATTTTTATCTTTTAATATATAATAAAAATATAATAAAAAATTCATAATTCTAATATGTTCATTATCATTATTTAAAATTACATCATTTAAAATTCCTTGAAAAATATGCATTAAAAATTGATCTTGAGTTATTATATTTTTTCTAGAAGTCATATAATATCTTATATCTAATTCCATATATTCTTTATTCACTTTTTCATTATATTTAACATTTGAAACTAAATCTTTTGCAATTTTCTCATTTTTTTTTATTTGCTCTGAAAATTTATCAATTAACCAAAAAATACTTTCATAACTTTCTTTTTCATCTAATATCATTTCTTTGAAAACTTGCAAAATATATTCTTTTGATTTTCCTCTTCTTGTTAAATAAAATAAAGCTTCATTTTTTTTGAAAAAATGACCAATGAAATTGTTTAAATCAAATTCCAAATAATATAATTTCCTATTATTATTTGAATCTACTGTTTCAACTATACTTCCTTTAATATAAATTTGATATTTTTCCAAATTAAAAAAAGGAAAATCTACTCCAATCAATTGAGTTAAAATATAATTTTCACAATTATCCTTATTTTTAAATTTCAAATCAATAATCATAGTTTGCTTTTTACTTAAATTATGGACTAAAATTAAATTATCTACAAATTGAATAGTTGAATTTTGGTCTTTTGAATCATAAGGAATTTTTAATAACTTATTTCCTTCATCTTCTTCTGGAAAAGTTTTTAAATTTTTTAATTTCATAATATAAATTTTATTATCTTCATAAGAAAGATGAATAAAATATAATTTGGTATATAATATTTGTAAAAAATATTGTCCATTCTTATATTTTTCATTAGGTTTTTCAGTCAATTTCAAAATTTTTTCAAATTCTTCTTTTTCATTAAATTTTTTAATAGAAAAAAAATGAGAAACAGATTGTAAAGTTTTTGATTTTGTTTTAGTTAAAATTTTTTTCTCATTAAAAATAATAGAAAAATTTTTTACTAAACTTAAATATAACTCTTTATTTCTTAAATTATAAATATCAAAAGAATAATCAGACCGTTCAATAAGTAAAATAAAATATTGTCTGCAATAATGAAAATTTTTAATTAAATATCTTCCTTTACATTTAATAACTAATTTTTCTTTATATTCTTCAGTTCCACGTTCAAAAAAATGGTATTCAATTCTATTTGCACAAATTATACAAAAATTATATTTTGAAATAAAAAACATTCCTAATAAAGAAGAATAATCTCCTATTTTAATTGTTATTATTAATTGAGAATTTAAGGCATTTATACAAAAAATCATTCTTTGAGTTGTTTTTAATTGAGAACAAACCAATAAATATTCTACATCTTTATTAACTACGGAATTAATTACTTTTTCTATTGAAGGATAATGAATTTCTCTTTTTAAGATTTCTCCTTTTCTATTAAATACTTTTATTAATAAAGGTGTTATTGCTATTAATCTTTTTGTTATTGGGTCATAAAATATTTTTAAATTTTTTTGTTCTTCTTCAGTAAAAAATTTATTAATATTCAATTCATTTGATTTAATAGGGAGATAATCTAAAGAATTCTTTTTTTCTTTATTGACTTCATTCATAAAAAACAAATGGAAAAATAAATAAAAAAAATAATTAATAAATATTAAAAATAATATACATTAAAAAAGAAAAATATTTTTCAACAACATTTTTTTTTGACTAATTCTTTATTTTTATCTTTACTTTTCATAGTATCTCTATCAATAACAACACTTTGTTTCCCCTCTTCAATTTTTTCTTCTTCTTCCACAAAATTTAATATATCCATAGTTAAACATTCAAAAGTTTCTTTAACATTAATATTTTCTTTAGCAGAAGTTTCAAAGAATTTAATATTATTTTCTTTAGCAATTTTTTCACCTTCTTCATAAGGAATATTCCTTTCTAAATCACATTTAGTTCCAATTAAAATAACTTTAACACCTTTAGGGGCATTATTATTAATTTCATTTAACCAATCCTTTACATGAGAAAAAGATTCATTTTCTGAAATATCATAAGCGACAATAAATCCATCACTTGTTTGAAAATAATTTTTAGTAATATTTCTAAATCTTTCTTGACCTGCTGTATCCCATATTTGTAATTTAATTGTTTTATTATTCAATTTTATTATTTTTGTTTGAAAATCTATTCCTACTGTTGTTAAATATGCTCCGGAAAATTTATTTTCTGTGTAACGAGATATAAAACAGGTTTTACCTATTTTACTTTCTCCTAGTAACATTATTTTAAATTTATGATCAAATTTTTGAATGTTACTCATTTTTTTTTTTTATTTATTTTTTTTAAAATTTTTATATATATTTAAAAGTTATTTTATCTTTTTGTTCTTCTAATTCTTCTTCTTCTAATTGAACTCTTTTATTTTTAGCATAATAAATTATATATTTAATTTTATTTTCTGTTAAATGAACACCACCATATCTTGTATATTTATGAATGAAGAAAGAATCTAATTCATATATTTTAGTATTATTATCTTCTTCTTCTTTAAATCTTAAAAAATTATCTTTATCATCTAATTCATCTCTTTTATTAAGGATATTTTTATTTTTTTTTATATTTTTTTCATAATTAAGAAAATTAACATTCTTCATATCTTCTCTTCTTTGAATTGTAAATTTTAAAATATTTAAATATTCTCTAATACCATTATCAATAATATTAGGATAATTATTTATTCTCATTAATTTATTACTTAAATCAATAAAATGATTTTTAATATTAGGAACTTTAAAAGAATCAAAAATAAAATTAACTCTATTTTCAAAAGAATTAAAAAAACTAGATTTTTCAATTTGAACTTGATTTAATCTATTATCTTTAGCTTGTAAAAAATTCAATACAATTTTTTGTAATTTTTTCAATTTTAAATCTTCATTAATAAAAGTATCATAACTTTCTTCAATTTCATCTAAAGTTCTTTCTTCTTTAAAAGCATTTTGTATTTTTACCATTGTTATTCTATCATTTTCCATTCCTTTACTTATTAAATAATTTGCTTTAATTTCATGAAATTTTTGAGAACTGAATTTTCTATCTGTTATAACTTTTGATAATTCATCAAAATTCATTTCAGGTAAATAAAATTCTAAATTCATATTTAAATAAGGATTTGTATCAATTTCATGTAATTTAAAATTTTTAATTTCTCTGATTGTATATTTTTTATTTCTCATTTTTTTAATTCTTTCAATTTGTTTTTTTCTTTCTGAATCTGAACTTGAAGAAGATTCTGATGAGCTTGAATTTGAATTTAAATTTGAATTTAAACTTAAATTAGATGAATTTATACTACTTATATAATGAGGAGTATTTTTATCACTGAAAAATCTTACTGTTTTTATTCTTTTTTCCTTTGGTTTTTCTTTTACTTTTTCTTTTTCGTTTTTTAGTTCTTTTTCTATTGGATTTTTAATATCTGTATATTTTGATTGGTAAGGTTTTTCATTTTGAGTCATAAATGTAGAAAATAAGTTTAATAATTCTGTTTTTTTTGGTTTTATTTTTGTCTTATTGTTTATTATGAAATAATTTGATAATTTCATATTTTTTTTAAAACATTTTTTTTAATTAATTTTTAAATTGAAAAAAAGAATTAATTTATTCACAATTTACACTGTATATAGTCTTTAAATCAACTATATTTAAAGAATTATGTAACTATTCTATAAATGAATTATCATATATATATATAATTATTAACAGAATAATAATTATAATTTGTCTAATACATCTTCCTTTTCAATTTAAATAAGGAAAAACAATATTTTGTAATTTTTTATTCTTAGGAAGAATTATTCTAAATTTATTATCTACACTTTCAATAGGATTATTTTTTAAAGATTTATTAAAACTATTAATATCATTTATAGTATTAATATTATTTCTTTTACTTAGTTCGTCTATTGGAGAAGTGCCAATATTTAATTTTATTCTTTCACTATCTCTTAATTTTTGTAATCCTGTAATATCTTCACTTAAAACTCTTGAATGGAAAAATTGAGACTTTGCAACTTTTAATAATTTATTACCATTAACATTATTTAAAGTTTTATTCTCATTCATTTCTACTAGATCAGAAAATTTTATTTTTTTCGAATTTCTAGAAGCTGAAGGAGCATTTGAAATTTTCATTTTTTGATTTTCTACTAAATATCTTAAATTTTCTTTATTTTTTAAAGGTATCATTTTCAAAATTTGATTATCTTCGTTTTCTTTTGAAACAGGAGAATTAATTTGAGTACTTTCATTAATATCAACTTGAGAATTATTATTATTTAATTTTTTAAATAATCCTTTTAATTTAACAGGTTTTAAACTTTTGGAAAGTTGTATTATTCTCTCAGAATTTAAAGATGATGGTTTAATTGGTGATAAAAAAGTCACATTTTCTTTCATATGTGGTTGTGGACTTAAATCTTCTTCTGACATTATTGTATTAAAAACTATTGTTTTATTGTCCTTATTCAAACAATTTTCTATAAAATTTACACATTTTTTATAATTATGAAATTCATAATTATAAATATTTTCTGTTATTTCGTTTATGAATATTTTTTCATTTAAACCAAATTTTTTTCTTATTAGATAAATAATACTAAAAGCAATTTGTTTATTAGAGAATTTTTTTAAAATTTTTTCTTCAAAAATTACATCACTAAGTAAATGCTTTATTGATTTATAAATTGAATGAATAGAAGAATCTCCTAAATTCTCATCGTCAAAAATAAAACCAGTATACATGATTATTTTAATTATTCCATAAATATCAATTAAATTTAAATTATAGTCTAATCTTTTAAGACATTTAAGTTCGTAAAGGAAAATATCATTTTTTGAAACATTAAATTTTTTTCTTATATAAGGAAGATCTAAATGATATTTATAATTATCAATTGCTAAATATTTATAAGTTACAATAAAACAACAGATTGTTAATAAGTTAATTGTCTTCTCCTCTTTCAAATTGCTAAATTTAATTGTTGAAAAAATTCTATCAAGATTATAAATTGATAAATATAATATTGAAGGATCAAAATTAAATTTTTTATGAAGTGAATGAATAATTTGAATTTGTTTTGTTCTTATATCTAAATAGAAATTTGAATAATGTAAACAAATTATATTAGAAAAATCTTGTTCAGTTAATTTTTTAAGAGACTCAATTGGTGAATAATCAATAGGTTGTAAATAATTTTTTGGTTTAATTAAATATTTTGTTGTAATTTTATTTTGTATTTTTTGAAAATAAGTAATTTTCCCACATCCATTACATAAATTTAATTGTGAGTTAATTTTTATACTGGAATAATGCTTACAAGTTTTTGATTCTTTTTTTCTAATTTTTCCTGATTTGCTTTTAGTCATATTCTTCATATTTATTTTAGATTTAATATATATTTATTTCCGTGAAATAATTAAAAATGTCATTTATAAGTTTTTATAAAAAAAAAATAATAAAATTAAAATATACTTTTATTAAATTCTCAAATTATATAATTTAAAAAATTAAAATAAACTAACCAGAGAGTCTACTTTCTAATTGAGCAATTTTCATTCTTAATTTAGCATTTTCTTTAGCAAGAGATTCACTAATTTTAGCATCTTCAGAACCATTTTTTAATCTCTTATTTTCTTTTTCTAATTCAGAAATTCTATTCATAATATTTGAAAGTGTTCCACTATTAATTTGTTCATTTAAATCATTTATATCACTTCCTATTTTATCAGGTAATAATATTGCAGTTATATTATTTATATATTTATCTTTTTCCTTTATTTGCATTCTTAATTTTTGAATTTCTTGATTTAAATTAAAAGTTTGATCTTCAAAATAATTTCCAATATTTACTCCTTTTTTTATTAATTCATTTTTCATTGCTACAATTAATTTTTCATCATTATCACTTTTTTCAAGTAATATTTTAATTTTATCTGTTAATTGTTCTTTTTGAGAAGTTAATTCTTTTTCTAAAACATTTTTTCTAGATTTTAATTTAGAATTTTGTTCTTTAATTTTATTTAATTCTGTTCTGCCTTTTTCAATTTCTTTTAATAAATTATCTTTTTCTTTTTTATAAGAAGAATAAGGAACAACATTTGTAGTAATTGGACTTACAACATTAGTTTGGTTTGTTTTTTGAGATAAAATTGAATTATTAGTTATTTGACTAATATTATTATTTAAATTACTATTATTTTCTAAAACTTTTAATTTACCTTCTAAAGTTTTTACTTTTGTTTTTAAACCTTCAATTATTTCTGCTCTTGGTTTAAAATAATTTTGATCTGATAAAGCTCTATTAATATCAAAAGTTTCTCCTACTTCTCTTTTAATTAATATATTTAATTTTGTATTTTCTTCTTTTGTTAATTGTAATTTATTTCTTATTTCAGTTAAATGAGTTTCTGTTTGTTTTAAATTTTTTTTCAAAGAATTCAATTCCATTTGATCAACTGGAATATTTTTATTTTTTTCTAAATTATTCATTTCTTTTTGTAAATCTGATAATTGTTTTTCAGTTTCATTTAATTGCTTTTGTAAATTTGATTCTTTTAATTTATGTTTTTCTAACTTCAAATTTAAATCTTGATTTTTCTTAACTAAATCTATTAACTTTTTATCTTTCATATCAGTATCTTTTGCATTTCTTATAGAATCTAACACTTCATTTCCTCTTTTTTTATAATTTTCAATTTGATTTCTTAATATATCAATTTGATTATTTTTTTCTTTTAATTTTTTTTGAATTATATGATATCTATCTATTATTACTGCTTTATCTGTAAATGTATCTATTTCATCATTTATATTTTCTTCTTCATAATCAGAATCATTTTTTCTTTGTTGATTATAATCATAATCTTCTTTTTGAATGTTTTTTTCGAAATTTGATATTTTATCTTCTATTTGTTTTACTCCAGCATCTACTTCTATTTTAGAGTTTTTTTTTTGTTTATCTGATAAAATTTTTTGTGTTGGATTTTTTTTATTATTTAAATCTATATTTGTTAATACTTGATTATCTGTAAATTCTGTCATTTTATCTATATCTTTCATATTGAAAATTTCTCTTTCCATTTCAGCGCTTAAATTTCCTTCATCATCATCCATTTTTATTATTTACTCTATTTGTTATATTTTTTTAATTGTTTTTTTCCAATATTTTAATTTAAGTTGTTTTTTATTTATATATAATAAAAATTTAAAAATATCTCATGTTTAATATATATTTCATGTTATAAAATTGAAAATTAGGTTAAATTTTTAAAGAAAATATTATTTTTATTATATTATAAATTTATTTGTATTCTTTTAAATATTTTTTTAAATTAAAATTTTTTATTTTTTTTATTTATAATAATTATAATATTTGACAATATGCTCTGCAAATTTTTGTGGTAAATCTTTTCCTAATTCTCTATATGAAGGAAAATAATTAACTTCTAATAAATAAAAAATATCATTTTCTCTATTATATAAAAAATCCAAACCAAAAAAAGTTATTTTACTTTCTTTAACAAATAACAAAGAAAATTTATCAACTTTATAAAATGTATTTTTCAAAATAATATTATTATCTTCTTCTTCTTTTTTTAAATTTTCTGTATTAAAATCTTTATAAACACTTTTATAAATATTTTCATTTAAAATATCCATAGAACCATTTTTTAAATCATCAACCTTTAAAACATCTTGTTTTAAATCAGGAAGTGAAGGTCTAATAAAAGAATAAGATTCTTCATTTATAGAATAATTCTTTATCATTGAACCTCCATGAGAAATTACTTCTTGAATAATAAAATTTTCATTTTTTTCAAAAAAATCTTTATATAAATTCTCATCATGAAATAAATTATTTAAACCTTCTTCATTTATTATTAATTTTAAAACATGAATTTTACAACTTATTGGTTTTATCATTATTGGATATTGTAATCTATTTCCTTGTTCATTAAGTAATATTTTAAAATTATTTAAATTTTCTTTTGAAGATAAATTTTTATCAATTGAATATTTGATTGAATAAGGAATTAAAACTTTCATATTTATTTTTTCAATTTTTTCTTTTGCTTTTTCAACTAAAGCATATAAAAATTTATAAACTTGATATCTGTCAAATAAAATATCAACAACAGAGATTGGATGAAGTTGAACAATTTGTTTATTGAAATCAAAAATTTGTTGAATATTTTCTAAATAATATTCTTTTCTAGGGAGATAAAAATAAGGACATCTTTGTAAAATTACATTAATCTTAGGATAATTAGATAAATCATAATCAGTTGGAAAATTTTTATTTAAAAAAGGATGAAATTTTACTAATTCATTTGATTGAGCGAATTCCCTTTTTCTATATAATTTTTCTTTTTTATCTGTGTCTAAGATATATAATACATTTATTGAATTTTTAAAATATTTTTTTACTAGTTTATTTACTGATGTTTCACTTGAAATATTATTATAAATATATAATATTAAATTTGTACTTTGTCTAAAGCATTCTATTATTAAATCATATAATAATTCATCTGATAATAGAGGTATTGTTTTTTTTTGATATTCTAAATAATTTGTTTCCTCTTTGTAAATCATCCAATTTGGGATTTTACATATATTCGAATGATATTTTAAATTTTTAAAATCTTCAACTTCTTCCGATATAAAAATAATGTTTTTATCTTTAATTTTTTCAAGTTCATGTTTTAATATAAATTTTTCTTTATAATATTTATCTAGTTTTAATAAATTATGTTCTTCTCTTATAATTTCTTTTTCTTTTTCATTTTCAGCATAATATGTAAAAGTAGATATTAAATTTTCTTCTTTATATTTTTCCAATACTTCTTTTTCTATATATGGTAAGAGATTTAATTTAGATTTTACAAATTCATATTTTTCTTCTTCATTTTTTTTATTTAATTCATTGGCTAAAATATTATATTCTTTTATATGTGAACTTCTTTCTACATAAGAAAAATTATATGAGTATAAAGTATTCAAAGGATGAAACAAAATAATAATTTTATCTTTATCTTCCATAAAAAAAATAATAAAAAATTAAAAATATCAATTAAGATGCCAATTAATTAACAATATTAAAAAGAAAAAAAATAAAACTTATACTTATTTAAGAATTATTACTCATTAAATCTTTAAGAAAATCTTTATATTTTATAAATCCATCATAATCAGTATCAGCCTCGAATAACATTTCATCAATTTCATCTTCACTCATAAATTCTTTTAAATTTGATAAAATATGTCTTAAATCAGTGATAGAAATTAATCCTTCTTCTTCTTTATCAAAAACTTTAAAAGCATTTATAATTTCAGCTTCTAAATCAATAGTTTTTTGTCTTTTTCCCATTAAAGCAACAAATTCTTCAAAATCAATTTCACCATTTCCATCTACATCAACATCTTCTAATAATTGATTTATTTCTTCTTCATCTGGATCTTCGTTTAAACTTCTTAATATAAATTCTAATTCCTTTTTTGATATTGTTCCATCTTTATTTACATCAAACATTTCAAAAGCTTCTTGATATTCTTTTCTTCTATCTTGAGGAACTTCTTCTAACATTTTTCGATATTTTTAATTTTTAATTGTTTTAAATATTTTTTTTTTATATTATTCAGAGAAATCAATTGTTTTAAATTTTTTCAATTATAAACTGTTTTATTTAATTATATATAATTATATTTCAATTTGAAAATATATTATAATATTAGAAAATTTATAATATACTTATTAAATGGATGATGAACTTTTAATTAAAATTCAAACTTTGGATAATTTATTTTCAATAACAATGAAAAGAAATAGCACTGTAAATGATTTAAAAGAAAAAATAAATGAAATGTTTAATATCCCAATAACTAATCAAAGATTAATATTTCAAGGGAAAAATCTTCAAAGTAATACAGAAAAATTAAAACATTATAAAATTACAAATGATAGTGTAATTCATTTAGTAGTTAGAAAAACAACATTTTCAGATGATAATAATACAATTAATACAAATTCAAACAATCAAAACACAATAAATAATTTAAACTCAAATTTAAATGAAGAAAATAATTTAAATAATTCACAAAATAATAACATTCCATTTTTAAGTTTTAATAGAAGAAATAACATGCGTCATTTCAGACAAAAAAATATTCATTTTGATATAAGTGATTGTATTGAAAATTTATATCAAAACATAATAACAATATCAAATATCATAAAATGTAAAAATAAATTTAACTATCCACAAATATTACAATCAAAAACAATAAAACCTTTTAATTTAAATAAAAGAAAATTTGAAATTGGTGAATGGGTTGATGTAAAGGATACAATTGATAATTGGTTAGAAGCTCAAATAATAAATATACGAACAATTAATAATAAAACTCAAATTTTAGTTCATTATTCAGGTTGGGGTAATAGATGGGATGAATGGATTGATATTAAAAGTTCAAGAATTGCAAATTTTAAAACATATACTCTTCAAAGTCAAAATTCTATTTTTTTATCTCCTTATCCTTCTGTTAATGTTGATGGATTTTTTAATAATAATTTCGGTGATCAACATAGACCTATTGATGTTTTTTTCTATTTTGATAAAGTCAGTTATATTATGAATGATATAAATAAAAGTATTGATTATATGAATAAATTGAGAAAAAAAGGTTTTGGAGGGAATAGTAATATAAATAAAAATGAAGATAATTTTTCTGTTAATAATGAGGATAAGGAAGATATTAATACTAATAGTAATAATAATAATAATTTTTTAAACTTAAATAACTTTATTCCTTTTTCTATTAATGAAACTGAAATTCTAATGATCACTAGTCAAATTATTCCTATTTTAGATAGATGTGGAAGATTAATGAGTGATTTAAGTTTATTACTATCTCATTTAATTTTTAATCCAAATTTATATCCTCATTTACTTTTTGGAAGAAATAATAATGAATTATCTGATTCAATAAGTTGCACAAGTGGTTATTCAATGTATACGAATGAAAGTAATTCAATTTATAGTGGAATTACTGGACATAGATTCATGCAAGAGAGAGATAATAATATAAATATTAATAATAATTTAACTGGATTAAATAGAAATAATCAAAATTCAAATATTAACACATCTAATAACAATATAAATATAAATTCAAATAATAATAATAATAATATAAATACTAATAATTCTGTTAATAATACGAACACAAATAATTCTAATAATAATAATAATACTTTTTCTCATCCAAGATACTATATAAATTCTTCTTCTTCAGAATTACCTTTTATACAGAGATTAAATTTCTCTAATAATTTACATCAAAACGGCAATTTATTAAATCCTTTTGATTTCTTCCCAAAAATAAATTTACAAATACCTCCCTTATTGTCTCCTAATGAAATAAATATGGTTAATGCATATAATCCTTTAGATGAACAAAATATATTTTTAATAGGAAGAAACGTCTTAATAGATAATTCGAATAATAATATTACAATGAACCAAGCACCAAATCATAATTTTATTTCAAATTCAAATAACCAAAATAATATAAACTTAAATAATCTTAATATGAACAACAGTGAAAATAATATAATAACTGAAATGAATAATACTAAATCAAACGATAATATAAGTGAAGGAGACCATTTTAAAAATTTAAATTATACATTTAATAAAAATTTTACACATATACATAGAGCTGGAAGTGTAACAAGTAATAGAAGTACAAGAAGTGCTGAACAAATGTATACAAGAGAATATAAAATATTTAAATATGAAAATGACCAAAATGATGTTAATTTAAATTTATTGAAAAATTCTTTAAACAAAGATAATAATTATAATGAGAATTATATGGAGAGTTTATCTTTAAAAAGTGATAAAAATTTAAGTATAAAAAATAAAAATTTAAGTTATAAAAGTGTTAGTGAGGTTGATGAATTTGGGGAATATGATCAAGAAGATGAAGAAAAAAAAAAAGATAATATTACTATTACAAGTCATAGAAGTTTAGAAAGTGGTTATATGAAGGAATTTCTTGATAATGATGATAATAACAGTAATATTTCAAATAATAATTCTATTAATACTAATTCAGTTAATATAAATAGTAATACATTTAATATTAATACATTCAATCCAAATAACAATAAATAATATAAAATGAAGTATAAACTATTTTTTTTAATTAGTTGGATTTAAAAACATTTGATTTTTCTTTTAAAAATTGAAAATTATTTATATATATTTATAATAATTTAATATTATCATATTAATTTTTTTATTTATAAATTTATCATTTTTTTATCATCAAATGTATTATAATGAAAAAAATCTCCAAATTTAAAAAAATATATAATTAATAAAATAATTATATTATATTTCCCAAATCATAATATAATGTCTCAAATTCCTCAGAACCAACTTCCTTTATCTTTGATGCCAAATTTACAAAATATAAATTTTCCTCAAACCCAAATTTTAGCTCCAGAAATACCAATAAATTTAATTCCAGAAGAAAATACTTTAACTCAAATTCTTTATTTAAGTAATTTAATTCAAAACAATGATTTAAACAATCTTTCAATATTTTTACAAGAAAATAAATTAACAAAACAAACGTTGCAAACAGGTATTTTATTAATTTTAAAAAAATACGAAAAAAATAATTTAATATATCAAATGATAAATTTATTATTAAACTCAGGAGCAGATGTAAATTCTCCTATTTCATATTATAATAAAATAAATATAGACGAAAAAGACAATATAACATTATTAATGTTTGCTATAATTTTTAATGATATAGATTTAATTAAAATAATTTTAAATAATCCTTTTGTTGACATAAATAAAATAGATTCAAAAAATAGGAATGCAATATTTTATTCTGTAATTTATGATAATAATGATAATAATCAAATTATTTCTTTATTAATTAAAAATAAAGCAAATATTAATTCATTTGCTAAAATAGAAATTCTTAATCAAAATTATGAAATTCATTCAATTTTTACATTAGCTTGTTATAAAGGTTTAATAAATATTGTAAAAGTTCTTTTAGAAAATAATGTTAATGTTAATTTTCAAACAAAACCAAAAGAAGATACTGGATTACATTTAGCTGTTCAATTTAGGCATATTGAAATTATTAAAATACTTTTAAATTCTAATTTAGTTTATGTTGATCAAATTAATAAATATGGAAAAAAACCCTTTGATATCGCAGTTGAAAAAGGATTTAATGATATCATTGAATTATTTAAGTATTATTATAATGAAAGAAATATTTTATTAAATAATAAAAACCAAATTAATAATAATTCAATTTTAATGAATAATAATATGTTCATAAATAATAATAATAATATAAGCAATAATACTATTACTGTTGAAAATACTATTTATTCAAGTGATATAGAAGATAATATTGAAGAAGAAAAAGATAAAAGTTTTAGTAATTTAAGTGAAATTATTCATAATTCACAAATTAATAATTTAAGTCAATCTCAAAATTTAAGTTCAATTTCTTTAAGTCAAAGCACAAATTTATATAGTTTTAATAGTAATAATATCAAAAAAAATAATAAAACAAAAAATTATTTCTTACCAAAGAATATAAAAGAACTGAATAAAAAATTATTTACTAATATTGTTAAGAAAAATGAAATTAAAAGCAATAATCTTAAAATTCCAATAGATTTCATAACTAATAATGAAATAAATAATAATATATATTTAAATAATAATTTTTTTTCTCCGATTGAAGAATCAAAAAAATTAAATAATTTTATAAAAATATCAAATTCTCCTACTTTAACAATAGATTTAACTGATAAATCATTTGAAAAAGAATTAGAATTATTAACATTAAAAAATATTTTAAAAGAAAAAGAAGAAATAATTCAAAAATATCAAAATCAATTAAATGAAAATGAAAAAACAATAAAAGAATTGAGTCTCACTTTTTCAAATAAAGAAAAATTATTATCAGATATAAATTTACAAAAAGAAGAATTTAAAAATCAAATTGAAGAATTAAAAGCAAAAAAAAATGAACTAATTTCAAAAATCCCTAATAACGAAAATAACATATCAAAGAAAAATCTTCCTATAAAAGAGTATAGAGAACATAAATTTCAGTCTTCAATGTATAATGATATAATAAAAATATTACAAAAAGATTTAATAGATTATAAAAATTATATTGAAGGAAAAATGATAAAAAAAAAATTTATAATTGAACAATTAATAGCAAATATTAGAATGACAATAAATGAATATTTTCAAGATTTAGAAGTTAAAATTTACGGTTCTTATGCAACAGGATTACATCTTCCTTGGAGTGATTTAGATGTTATTTTAATAAATAAACATAATATAATTGTTCAACCAGAAAATATTTTAAAAAAATTATTTTTAATATTTAAAGAAAAAAAATGGATTTATTCAATAAAATATATAGAAACTCCAATTCCAAGTTTAAAAATAATTTCAAATAACGATTATGAAGGAATTTATTTAGATTTATCAATTCAAGATGAAAAATATCATGTATTAGAATGTGTTTCACTTGTTAAAAGTTATTTAAAAGAATATAAAAGTTTAGAACCTATAATTTTGGCTTTAAAAACAATTTTAAAAAATGCTAACTTAAATAATCAAAATTTAGGAGGATTAAGTTCATATGGTTTAATTTTAATGGTTGTTTCTTATATTCAAAATATGAAAGAAAATAATATTTTAAATGAAAATGAGGAAAATTCATTGGGAAAAATATTTTATGGATTTTTAAATCATTATGGAATAAATTTTGATTATAATAAATATGTGATATTAACATATCCAATAAATGATATTTCAAATAATTTAATTATTGACAAAGATAATCATATTAATTTTGATGGAAACCATGAATTAATTATTGTTGATCCTTTAAATAATCAAAATAACGTTGCTTTAAATACTTATCAATTTATGAATTTAAAAATGGCTTTTATGATTGCTTTTATGGTTTGTAAAGAAGATTGTGAATGTGGTTGTCATTATGGTAAAGCACATTATGAACATTCTATTTCTAATGTTGAGCATTGTATTTTAAAAAGAATGTTTAATTCTGTTAAGAGATTTAGTGAGAATAAGTAATTTTTTTGGTTTTAATATTTTTTTATTATGAAAAGGTTAATTTCTTCTTATATAGAAAAAATAATTATTTATATGATTATACATATGTTATATATTTTAATTTTTATTATTTATATATAAATAATATATAAAACAAATATAAATTTAAAAAATATAAAAATTTATCAAAAATTTATATATAAATAATAGAATATGAAAATAATTTTATGATACATTAATAAAATTATGTTGAAACAATAATAAATAAAATCCATATTGCTAAAAATAAAAAACTCAAAATATAAAAATAATACAAATTTTGTCAAAACAACCAAAAAAAATTTATAAAGAAAAAAGAATAAAAACAATTTAATTATTTTGATTTTCCATCATAAAATTTTCTGGATGTCTATGTTTCAAATGATAATTAAGAGCACTTTTACTTGCAAATTTCATTTGGCAATTTTGAAATAAACATTTATGAGGAAAAATTTTCGTATGTTCTTTTCTTTCATGATAAGTTTTTCCATTTCTATGAGAAAAACAAGCACCACAAAATTTACAATGATATGGTTTTTCCATTAAATGTTTGTTTCTAAAGTGTAACACCAAATTTTCTTTTGAACGATATATACAATTACAATTTGGATATTTACAACAATAATATTTTTTTCCGTTATTTTTTATTCTAACAAATTGTTTTCCTTCAATTATAGGAAAATTCTTTAATGAATTATAATCTTGATTATCTATGTTATCTAAAATATTTATATTATTTATATTATTATTTACATTCACATTTATGTTATTATTTTTATAATTATTTGGTGTTTCTTTTTTTTCATTGATAGTTTTTAAATTATTATAATTTAAATTGTTATATAGAAAATTATTTTCCAAACGTGAAAAAGAAATATTATTATTAAATTCATTTGATTTATTAGGATTTATCATTGAAGGAATTTGATTATAAAAATAATAGAAATATATTAAATTTGACATTGAAATTTGTTCTAAATAAGTTTGATCGAAAATATTATTATTTAAAATTTCATGTAACTTCCCTTTACTTAGTGAAATTTGATTGAATTTATTATTTGACATTTATTTCCCAATATTTAGTTACGATAATTTTATTTTAAATTAATAATTTGGGATATCGTATAAATTATATTTATATATTTTTTTTATTATATTATTAAATTAAAAATAAAATTAGGGTAAAAAAAGATAAACAATTTGTATATAATGTCATTAAAATAATTTTTAATTCATTAAATTTAAAAAAATAATAAAGAAAAAATTGAAATTAAAAAAATAAACAATAAATATGAGTCAATTAAAATTTAAGTGTCCTAATATAGATGAAAAAAATGAAGAATGTGGAAGAAGATTTTCAACTCAAAAAGAGTTAGAAACACATATAAAAACACGACATCCAAAATTATTTAATTTAAAAAAAGAAACAAAAGAAGAAAAAGAAAAAAAAATGTTAGATAATTTATTTTCTCAAATAAATTCTTTTGAAAAATTTACTGATTCTCAAGGTCAAAATTTTCATCAAAAATTAAATTTACCTGAAATTCCAAATTATGATGATATTATTGGATTAGATGATGATAAAGAAGAAGTTAATGTGAATTATAATATTATAAAAAATGATAATAAAGAAGAAAATGAAGAAGAAGAAAATTCAAAAAATGAAAAAGAAGAAAATGAAATATTTGAAAGACCTAAAAGTTTAATTTTAAATAAAACAATTTCTCAAAGGTTATATAATGGAGAAGATATAAGGTTAAATAAAGATGAAAATAAAATTAATGAAATAACAGAAGATATGATTTTTGGAAATAAAAAATCTAAAAATTATAATGATATTAAAGAAATAAATTTATCAAAAAAGAAGATCGCTTCTTTTTTAAATAATAAAAAAATACCTTTTGAAAATTTAGAAGAATTAATTAAATTAAATTTATCTTATAATTTTATAAATAATTCCTATGATTTACGTTTGTTGAAAAAATTAAAATTTATAGATTTAAGTAATAACTCAATTAATGAAATTTCTTTTGTTGAATTTTTACCTGATTTAGAATATTTAAATGTAGAAAAAAATCAAATAAATTCTATTACTTCATTAAATCAATGTACTCAATTAGAAATTTTAAAAATTTCTTCAAATAAAATAGAATATGAAAATAGTACAATGAGAACTTTACAAAATTTAAGAAATTTACATGAATTAACTATAAAAGATAATCCATTTTTAGATGGAATGTTTTCTTATAAAAATTTATTTATTCATAAATTTAAAAATTTACAAATATTGGATAATCAAAAAATAACAGAAAAAGAGAGAGAAAATGCAGATAAATTTGTTATTGAAAATAATCCAATTTATAAAAGTACATCCAATAGACCAATGTCGAGTAAAATTAGTTTTAAAAATAATAATTTAAATCATAACAAAAATGAAATTTTAGAAGATGAAAATGAAGAAGAAGAAAATAATAATAAAGAAAAAAATTTCGCTCAAACAATAATAGGTTTTCACAAAAATTCAAATCAAAGTAAGAAAGAACAAAATATAAATCATGAAAATATTCCAATTCATAACACTAATAAAGTAGATGATATTACTTTATTACAAAAACAAAATAAAGAATTATATGATTTAATAAATAAAAATAATGAAGAAATAGAATGTTTAAAAAAAGAAATAGAAAAATTAAAACATAATAATAAAGATAATGAAAAAGAAAAATTAAAAGAAGAATTATCTCAATTAAAAAAAGATTATAAAGAATTATTAGATAAAACAATGAGTACAAATATCTCATCAAATAAATCAAATGTTTATGTAACTAAAAATAATAAAAATGAAGAAGAAGAAGAAGAAAAAGAAAATATTGAAGAAGATGATGAAATGGATTTAGATGAGATGTTAAGAAAAAGTTATCAAGATTTTGCTAAAATAAATAAAGATTTAGAGAAACTAAAAAATGATAATCAAATAACTAATCCAATGTCAAATAAACCGAAAATTAATACTGTTAATAATAATAAACCTAAAATTATGATTAATAATCCTTTAAACAAAAATAATACTTTTATTCCTAATAAAGTTCAAAATGAGAAATTAAATCCTGTTGTTATGAAAAAAGAACTTTCAAATAGACCTGTAATTATTAAAAACCAAAAAAATGATGTTAAAGTAGTAATAAATCCAAAGAAAAAATAATATATAGTATTTATTATAAAAAAAAATTAAATTTTAGTTTAAAAATAAAAAATATTATTAATATTTAATTCCTTCTTATAATTACAATAATATATTAAGTATTAAATATTAAATATTAATTCTTATTTTTTTTTTAAAGATTTATTACTTTTACTATTTGAACTTAATTTTTGTTTTTCATAACTATCAACAACATCTTTATATTTTTTAACTAAATATTTCGCATAAGTTGAAGGTCTATTTGTAATTTCTTCATAAGCTTTAATTCCTATCTTTTCATTATTTATTATTAATTCACTTGATTTTCCTCTTATTTTATTTTTATTCTCAGTTTTAAAGGTATGATTATCTCCTGTTGTTGTAAAAGTAATTTTTTCAATACTGTTATTTAAACTTAACTTATTATTATAAATTGTTTTTTTATCATCTGTATTTCTTATTATATCATTCATACTATTATTTTTTATTTGTTTTATTTCTTCTTCTTTTGTTACTTTTTTATAAATAGGTGAAATTTTAGAATGTTCAAATTTTGGAATTGTGTAATTTTTATCTGAATTATTGACACTAATATTTCTGTTTTTTTTATATATTTTAATTACATTATCTGAAGGAGAAGATTTCTTTGGATTGTGAGAAGGGCTTTTATTCAATGAAAAATTATGATTATCTTTTTGCATTTTTTTTTGGATGTTAAAAGTATTTGATTTATTTGTTAAATATTTTTTTTGGAATGTAGATGTTGAAAATTTTCTTTTTTTTGCATTTAAGGAAAAATTGATAATATTATTATACATTAATAATGTTTCATTTTCTTTTGTGTGTGATAATAATTTTGATATTTCTTTAGAAAGTTTTAGAACATTTTCTTGGATTATATTATTTTTTTTTGAATTTTCTTTGGATAAAATATAAGAAGAATAAGAATTAATTTGCATTATTAATATATTTATAAACAAATCCAAAAAATTTTGTTTTCTTTCAGATAAATTAGGTTGTAAAATTCCTTTTAAAGTAATATAAGAATTTAAAAAATCATCCATGTTTTCTTTATCATTTGTTACTCCTGAATCCATTAAAATTAAATTTAAATAATAAAAAAGAAATAAAAATATAAATAAAAATTCATAATAATAAAAATAATTAATAAACAATTAAACCATTTCAATTAAAGAAAATCAAATAATTAAAATACTAATAAGAACAAAAGAAAATCAAATCAAATCAATTTTACATAAATTAGAACAAATAATTTCTTGAAAAATTTTTATAATTTTTTCCTTCAAGATTTTATATTATAAAATTAGGTACATTATAAAAAATAAAAAATCAATAATGTTTAATATTATTATATTTTCCTAAGTTGCAATAAATTGTTTTCAAAAACTAAAGCAAATATAATCATTTGTTAATTTCTTATAATCTAAATCTTTTGTTTTTATTTAATAAATATTTATCGAATTTAGACTATATATACTCCAAAATAAGCATAATTTATAAACAAATATTTTTTTTTTCTTAATTATATGAAAAATATGATATTTATTTGATGTAATAATAATTTTTTAAATATATAATATTTGCTTATAATAATTAATTTTTCTAATTATTTTATTTAGTAATAAATTCATTGAATAATCCTTATCATAGAAAGTTTGAAAATTAAGTAATAAAAAAAAGAAAGTTAGAGTTTATTATTAGGGAATAGAATTTGAAGTATTAAAAAAAAATATAAAAAAGGTTATTTAAATAAATAAATTGTTTTTAAAAAAAATATATTTAATAAAACTTATATCTATAAAATTTAGTTTGACAAAAATATAAAAACAATAAAAATAAGATTTATTAACAAACTATAATAAGATAAATTAAATTATCAATATTTCTATTTTTGATTCTGCATTTGCATATTTATATCAAAAACTTCAATTAATTTTTGATTTAATTCTGAAATTCCTTGATTTTCCTTGACTGAAATTTCAAAATGATCTAAACCATTTATTTTACAATAATCAATTAAAGGTATATTATTTATTTTTTTTAAATCACATTTATTACCTATGAATATTATATTAGATAATTTTTCATTAATTTTCACATACCTATTTTTTAAAAAATCACTATAAATTTTTTTACAAAAATGAATAGTCTTTTCTTCACTTAAATCATAAAAAATAAGATAATAATCAATAATAAAATTAAATTTATTTTTTTTAATTAAATCTATATCATTTATAATATGAAAAGTAAAATTATAAGTTCTTTTATGATGAATTACCTTTACTGTAACTTGTTCATTATCTTCGAAAGAAGGATTATAATATTCATTAAATATTTTTCTAGACAATAAACTCGAAAAAGAAGTTTTACCAACTTTTTTATCACCTATAATAATAATATTTAAATAAGTTCTATTAAAAAAAGCACTTCTCCTTCCTTTTCTATTTGAAATTTTACTATAAATGGGACTTTTAATTAAACTATTTTTATTTGCTTCATCAATCACTTCATTTTTATCTTTCATTAAATTTTCTTTTTCTAATTTTTGAGTTTGTTCACTTTTGTTTGAAACTGATTTTTTTAATTGTAATTCAGTTTTATTTATTTCACCTTCGTCAACAGAAGGATTTTTCATTATTTCTTCTGCGCCTGATAATTTAATTAAATTAGAATAATTGTCTACTGAGTTATTTTTTCTACAACAAATTTCAACACTTCCCATTATTTTTTTAATATTTATTAATTATTTTTTATATTTTATTTATTTTCATTTTTAAATTATACTTATTTTTCAAAAAAATCATAAATTTATTAGACATACATTTCATTAGAATAGATTATAAATGGTAAATAAATTGGGGGGTGTGAGGTTTTATATCAATAACTTTTTTATTTACTTTAATCATTAATTTTTTATTGTAATTATTGTGTGAAGTCAAGATTTAGAAAAATATGAGAAATGGAAATTGAAAAAGAATTATCCAATTGTATTGATTATTAAATATTTGTTAAAAAAATTGTTGCTTTGAATTGATGATTTATTTATTTATGAAATAATACTTGTACACTCTTTTAATATTTAAAAATACAATAAAAACATTAGTTTTCTAATTATTAAAAATCAAGAAATAACAATTTATTTTCTCTCTTTTTTAAATCGAACTTTGTTTTTTTTTCATATTCAATTAAACCCAAAATATTATTATTATAAAACGGGAAATAAAATAAAAAATAAAAATTTCTGAATCTTAAATAGTTATAAAGAAAAATTTATTTAATAATAGGATCATTATGTGCATTTTGATAATATTGAACAGCTCCTCTTGTGAGTTGTAAAGGTTGTGTGAAAGCATGAGATTTAGCCCAAGGATTTGGATTTTTAATAAAAGATCTATACATATTACTAGAATTAATGTGAGTCATCCAAAAAGTTGCAGGAGTATCTCCACTTAATATTTTATTTTTTTTTTCTGCTTCTTCTCTTTCTTTTTTTTCTTTTAATCTTCTTTCTATTTCTAATTTTCTTAATCTTTCTGCTTCTTGTTCTTTTAAAAATATTCCTTCTTGATTTACTAATTTTGTTGCTTTTTCCCATGGAATATAATAATTTATTTTATGAAGTTCTTCTTGATTTTTGAAATTATTTAAATTTGATGTTTGTTCCATTGTCATTTCCATTTAAGTTATATGTAAATTTTTTATTTTTAAAAAATAATAATTCAAAATGCTTTATTTAATTAATCTTTTTATTTAATTGGGGATTGGGGATTGGGGATTGGGGATTGGGGATTGGGGATTGGGCCCAA